>Ga0265314_10000112_pt1 | contig 124291 bp, 105 predicted proteins | sample 4126metaG_FD_203106 | JGI IMG/M metagenome (GOLD analysis project Ga0265314, IMG submission 203106) | Rhizosphere microbial communities from Carex aquatilis grown in University of Washington, Seatle, WA, United States - 4-1-26 metaG | ecosystem: Host-associated > Plants > Roots > Rhizosphere... | reverse complement strand
TATCGGAGTCAGCGAACCCGCGCCGCCAAAAGAGCTGCCGCGCGGGTTTCGTGCCTCGTCGACCCCGCCCGAGTCGTCATATTAAGTGGTATGGATTATCTGTACCACTCTTTTTTTTAGTTGCTGACCCGACATTTACAAGATTTATCGGTGTCAGCGAATCCGCGCCACCAAAAGAGCTGCCCGCAGGTTTCGTGCCTCGTCGACCCCGCCCGAGTCGTAGTGTTGGGTGGTATGGATTTTCCGTACCACTCATTTTTTTATGCAATTAATTCAGACTTAGCGGTTCAAGTAGCTACAACGGGATATTTCCGTGCTTCTTGGGTGGATTAGTATCGACTTTTGAATCGAGCATTCGGAAACCATTGATGACAACATTGCGTGTGGTGCGTGGCTCGATGATATCGTCGATATAACCCCGCTCTGCGGCAATGTATGGATTTGCGAAGCGTTCGTTATAGGCAGATTCCAACTCTGCCCACTTTTTCTCCGGATTTTCTGCTGCCTTTATTTCCGTGGCATTGACGATCTCGACGGCACCTTTCGCGCCCATTACCGCTATTTCCGCAGTTGGCCACGCAAGATTCAAATCACCACGAATATGCTTACTATTCATGACATCGTATGCACCGCCGTATGCTTTGCGGGTGATAACAGTAATTTTCGGTACGGTTGCCTCGCAATATGCATATAACAATTTTGCACCATTTGTAATAATACCGCGCCACTCCTGATCCGTTCCCGGCAGGAATCCGGGTACATCCACAAACGTCAATAACGGAATATTGAATGCGTCGCAGAAGCGGACAAACCGCGCCCCTTTACGTGAACTGTCGATGTCGAGTACACCGGCAAGAACGGCAGGTTGATTGGTAACGATGCCAACCGGATGACCATCGAGACGGGCAAATCCAATAATGATGTTCGCGGCAAAGTGTTCGTGCAGTTCGAAAAAGCTGTTTCGATCTGCCACAAGATGTATCACTTCGTGCATGTCATACGGTTTGTTCGGGTTTTCCGGTACAATCTCATCTAACGCTGGTTCTTCACGGTTAATGGGGTCGTCACAGGAAAGTATTGGCGGGTCTTCCCGATTATTGGCCGGGAGGTAGGAAAGTAGTTTGCGCAATGACTCGATTGCGGTAAATTCACTTTCAGCGGCAATATGCGCAACCCCTGATTTCGAGGCGTGCGTCTCCGCACCACCAAGTTCTTCGCTCGTAACCTCTTCGTGCGTAACCGTCTTGACTACTTTTGGACCGGTAACGAACATATAACTGGAATGTTTCACCATAATAACGAAGTCAGTTATCGCCGGTGAATAGACCGCTCCACCGGCACATGGGCCAAGGATTGCAGAAAGCTGGGGGATAACTCCACTCGCAAGTGTGTTGCGGAGAAAAATGTCGGCATACGCACCGAGCGACACAACTCCTTCTTGTACTCTCGCACCACCGGAATCATTCAATCCGACAACTGGAGCCCCCATCTTCAACGCCATGTCTATTATCTTACAAATTTTCGCACCATGGGCTTCCGCTAATGAACCACCACTGACGGTGAAATCCTGTGAGAAGACAAATACGGTTCGTCCATCTACTTGTCCCCAACCGGTAATAACGCCATCGCCATAAAAAGTTTCACTATTTGTCCCAAAATCGGGTTTTCGGGCGCGAACAAGCATATCTACTTCATGGAAGGTATTGGGATCAAAAAGGAGCTCGATGCGTTCGCGAGCGGTTAATTTTGCCTTATTATGTTGGGCGGTAACGCGGGCTTCACCACCGCCTTGGAGGGCTTCCATTTTGAGTACTCGTAGGCGCTCGATTCTTTTATTCATAATTTTCCCCCCGTCGCAATAAAAGAAGTAATTTTAAAGTATAGTAATGGAACAGTTCAATTTTGCCAGTATCAATAAACTAAGTCAGTTTCGTATCTCCTAACAAGTGTTACAGAAAATTTGAAGTTGGAGCTTTGGTGCACATGAAGCATGATCGATTCGTTGTCAAACAATTTCTTTTCCTTTTTCTTCTCCTTTTACTATCACTGCAAAGTGGTTTTGCCGCGACCACATATACGATATCCGGTATTGTAAAAGATTCCGGTACGGGGGAAACGTTACCCGGTGTTACCGTTCGGTTGGAACCCGGTACTCGGGGTGTGATTACAAACATTGGTGGATTTTACTCACTACCGACAATTCATCCCGGTAGTTATACTCTCCAGTACAGCTTTATCGGTTACACAACTATTACTCGAACTGTCGGGGTAACCAATGCGCCGGTCATATTGAATATTGCACTGACACAAAATGCATTCGAACTCAACGAGGTAGTAGTCGAAGGGGAGAGGGAAAAACAACAACATAAGATGACAGTCGGGGAAATCAACTTAACCGCCAGACAATTGTCCGCGATTCCTAAAATAGCCGAGCCCGATTTATTCCGAACGCTACAACAACTTCCCGGCATTTTGGCGGTGTCTGATTTCAGCACCGGGCTCAATGTATGGGGTGGCAGTTCCGATCAAAACCTCATTCTGCTTGACGGAACTGATGTGTACAATCCTTCCCACCTCGGCGGAATTTTCTCCACATTCAATATGGATGCGATTAAAGATGCTACTTTGATTAAAGGTGCCTATCCAGCGGAATATGGCGGACGGTTATCGAGTGTTCTCTCAGTGTGGGATAGAGAGGGGAACCGTGAACACTTTCAAGGGAAAGCGTCGTGGTCGGTATTAGCAACGACTGCGACACTGGAGGGCCCGGCACCGCATGGAAGTTGGCTGTTGTCGGGACGCCGCACCTATATCGACTTATTTACTGCGGCCCTGAAACGGTGGGGCCAAACGAGTACGGATTTGCCTTACTATTTTTACGATGCACAAGGTAAATACAACTACGATTTTGCGAACGGGGATAAATTATCGCCCTCCGGGTATTTCGGGCGCGATGTGCTCCATTATTCTGACACTTACGGTACAAGTGTCAACGTGAATTGGGGGAATAAAACGTTCTCACTTCCGTACGTAAAAATACTATCTCCAAAATTCTATACCCGCAGCCAAATTTCAGCTTCTGAGTACGATAGTCAGTTAAACTTTACCGGTAGCGGCACGGCTTTCAATTTTACCAATGGTGTCACTGATTATACCGCGAAGTTCGACGTACACCACTTTCCCAACCAATATCTCGAAGTCAAATTCGGACATGAGTCGAAATTTCTAAATTTCTTTCTACACAGTTTCGGACAAAACCAATCGTACGCGAATATTAATGAGTCGTCTTACCTTGGATCATTCTATTTGCAGACAAAATACGACCCGAACCCGTTACTCTCGATTCAACCGGGAATACGTTACAGCTACTTTCTGAGTGGCAACTACCAATCGGTGGAACCGCGATTCTCTATCAAATATCGCACAACGACGAGTAGTGCAATTACCTTTGCTTATGGCCATTACCGGCAATTTATCAACCTTGCGGCTATCGGTGGTGGCTCGAATGGATTCCTGTCGATTATCGATATATGGGCACCCGTCGATAAAACGCTCGCACCGGGAACATCTGATCATTACACGGTATCGTACGAGACCAATGTCGGCGATGAATTGAATCTCACACTCGAAGGATATTACAAGAATTACGACCACATGGTAGAGTTTAAGAACAAACAGAATGACCGCGCTGATTTATCGTCGCAATTTTATCAAGGCAGGGGATGGGCGTGGGGATTTGATGAGTTACTACGAAAAGATTATGGGAATTGGACGGGTTGGTTGGGTTATGGATTCGGTGTAACGAAACGATCGTTCCCTGAAATCGATAACGGGCAATCATTTTATCCCAAATGGGATCGCCGTAACGATGTAAATTTCGTAAACACTTTTCGGACATCTCCTCGCGGTGAGTTAAATGTTCGTTGGACTTACGGCACCGGACAACCTTATACCATTGCTACGGGTCGGTATCTGTCTGCGATGCCGAACGATCCCAATTCGAATATGTTAATCTCCGGTTATTACAATAATGCGCGGTTGACTCCTTATCACCGATTGGACGTTGGTTATACTGTGAAGTACACGAAGTCGTGGGGAACGATAGCCCCTTTTATTGAGATTATCAATCTCTATAATCGGCACAATATTTTCTCAATCAACTATGACTTCACACAAGAACCGCCAAAGCAGACGGAGATTTCGCAATTGCCATTATTACCTACATTTGGGTTTACGGCAACATTTTGATGGAAAGTATAACGGAAATGAAAAAGCTAACAATACTATTAACTATAATGATATGCGGAACTGCCATGATAGTAGGATGTGAGACGACTGCATATCCCGAGCAATTCGCACCGAAAGTGATTCTCGATTCGTATATGACGATTGGCGACACTATTACCGTTGAATTGACCCACTCGGAATCAATTGAGACCGTGTACGATTCGGTTGCTGCAGTGATACCGGATGCGCATGTCATAGTTACGATAAATGGGGTTCCCGACACGTTGAGTTATCGGATAGAAAACGTCCCAACTATTAAAGTTGAAAGCGGAGATACCATAACCGGATTACAAACGTATCGGCACTATAAATCCAACTACCATATTGTGCAACCGAACAGTCAATATGTCGTGACGGCGTATTTGTCAGATGGAAAAGTTGTTTATGGTTCAACCCACTCTCCCGATATCATTCATCTGATTAGCGATTCTTTAACGACTCACGATGGCGATACAGTTTCATTCGGACACGGTTATGGAAGACCGGTTGCTTTGCTGTGGAACAACGATTCACTTGTCAGCACATATTGGGTGGTGGCAGAGTGCCACGACACTTTGCAACCGAAGTTACGTGAGGAATCAAGAATCGGCGGTGGTTCCAGTAACGAGGGGGGACGCCGGATAGAGTATTGGACGCAGAAGGCATCCTACGGAATAGTGCCGTGGTTCTTTTTCGATTGTCAGGGGTGGTATACGGTTAGGGTGTATAACATCAACGACGAATTCAAAAATTATCTCTTTAGTCTTTCCCGTTCACTGGACAATGTTAGTCAAATCGAAATGAATGTAGTCGGTGGTTTGGGGATGGTGACTGCTTTCAGCGCTGATTCTATAAGAGTGTTTGTAACTCCATGACGATTTTTTAAATAAAGTAAAAAGGTCGGACACTTGTCCGACCTTTTCTTTTCGTTTAAATGTTATCGTTACTTCAGGACAATCATTTTACGTTGGGAGATGAATCGCCCGCTTTCGAGACGATAGAAATACACCCCGGAAGCCAAGCCGGTGGCATTGAATCGAACTGAATGGAAGCCGGCTGGAAGTGCTTGATTCACTAACTGGGTGACCTTACGACCAGTTATGTTATATATCGTCAATCTGGTAAAATTCGGTGTTGGTAAATCGAAGCGAATTTCCGTCGTTGGATTGAACGGGTTGGGATAATTTGGATGCAGTGCAAATACTTTCGGCAACGAAGACATTGTTTCATTAACAGCAAGAACATCAGTCGTGACTGAGACTGTCCGGGTGCTACAGGCATTCGTCGTAAACACCATATCGGCATGTAATACATCGTTCGGATGGTAAGTCGTGTCGAGCTGTACCTGAATTTGAATTTGTTCACCCTGACCACCGGGTTGAACCGTACCGGTATCCGGTATCGCATATAGCCAATTATTCAGTTGACCATTTCCCGGATGGAAAAATGCGATTCCGTAATTGGTCATGTTCGCTGGAAGACCTTGTCCGGCAGAAGCACCGTAGAAATTCTGGATATAATATCCACCGGATCCCGTACCACCCTGAATACCTACCGTTGCCGACATAAGCGACACGGGGATCCGTTGATAGAGGAACAACATCGACTGTGTATTTGCGTGGAATTGTACTTCAAAGCGGACGGTATCAGTAACATTTGGATAGCGGTCACCGTCCCATTCGAGTATGAATACATTATTAATCGCATCATAATACTTATACACGGCAGTCTCTAAATCATCCCACATCGGCAGAACTGCATTGGTTGCGGTCGCAGTTGGTAGTTGAACGTTAGTGCGGCTTCCGATAGGGTCACTGCTGTTCACAAATTGTGCGACACCGTTTGTATTCACTCTGATGGAAGAGTAACTATTGCCATAGTAATTGAAATTGAAACCATCCATCGGTGTCATGGTTGCATTGTCATCACCGGTAATAACCTGTGTTCCAATCGTAGTGATATCGCGGAAAGTAATCCAGTTGGGATAATTGAGTTCGTTGATATCGACTGCCCAGTAACCGTATCCGTCAACAGGCCAAGTTTGGTCGAGGGAATTGATTGAAGAAATGGCAGGAGGTTCAGGAATACGCGATTTGCGAATTCTGTCCAGTTCGCTGTGCAACACTGGAAGCGGATTCGGTATAAACGCCGGTTCGTGTGCAAGATGGCTGAAAACCATGGGAAGCCAAGTCGGTGCATGGTGCGGGGATGGGGCAAAATCGGTATGGCTGGGAACCGATACCGACCAATGCAACGGTGCATCGCCTGTGTTTTGTATCGTCAATGGAGTATTTACTGTTTGGCCCGGTCGGACTTGCACTTCCAACGAAGTTGGGTTCGTCGAAATTTGTGGTTGCCGCAATGTATCAGCCAAGCGAACCGTATCGCCACCAAGCAAAGTAACAAGGTGGAAAACAGTATCGGGAACCATGCAGGGAGCTGTCATCCGCAAATTCCATGTACCTGCGGGTAACGTAAGATTGTATGTCCCATTTGCCGGGGTTATTGCTGTCCAGTTGTCCATCACATTTATCGAAGCACCCGCAAACGGCGTGGCATTACCGCGAATGGTTCGACCGGAAATCAAACCGTTCGGACGGTTCCGTGACCAGAAAGCGATACTGGTATTTGCTTCGGGAATAAACGAACCACCTCCGTTCAACCAAATTTGCCAACCACTTGTACCGCTTCCATCTTCAATACCTACACCGTAATCGTTCAAATTGGGTGAAGTTTGATAACTGAACGTTATCGTGCCGTAAGTATCTAACCGGACTTGGAAAGAACCGACGGTAGAATGGGTCGGTGCGTACTGGATATTCTCATACGAAACAATAAAAATGCCATTTTGCGAAGTCGCTTTCACCGCACCCGAAGAACAATCGAGATCATCCCACAACGGAGCGATTACGGCATTAGGTGCATCAGTAGAAGGAAAGCCGGGACATTGGCGGGGATACCACTGCCAAGAATTGAAGGACATAAATCCATTCGATGTAACAAACACGGAATCATAATTCGTACCGAAAAACGGGAAGGTGAATCCGAGTGGAACCCAAACACCTGCATCGGTCCGAAGTTGCAAATTTGTCCAATTTACTGAATTGAACCAGATATAAGGAGCGACAGCCCACGGTGCTTGCGCAGCGTAAAATACCGATGCTGGAGACGACTGGTTGAACTGATCATCTACAGCTTTTACACGATAATTATACCCGTATGTACGATTGGGGGCAGTATAAATAAAACTATCCCTACTCACCGGAACTGAACCGAGATATGTTGTATCGCGATAGACATAAAATGAGCTAAGGTCTACTAATGGTGTGCCATCGGCATTCGTCGTGGGTGGCGACCATCGTATTAGTATGGTGCTATCTACAGTAGTCGCGGCAGTGACATTGGTCGGCGGTGCTGGTGCCATCCAATGTGTCAGATGCAGAGAATCAGGACGCCAAACCTGTGTCGGTGTTGTCGAATAAGTTGCGGATAACCGGTACCAATTTGAAACAGTCTCACCGGAACTTCCTTGACTGCTATCATCGAATTGTGTTGCAGCAGCGCCAAGTGTGCCCCAAAGATTACCGTTCCGATAAATTCGGTAACCGGTTAGGTTACTACCACCGTTCCGTACCCAATGAAGTCGCACTCTATCGTCGAAGTTTGACTGTCCGTAAAAAGTGTCCGGTGCGACATTTCCAGCCGGACTCAATACCATATTCATCGTTGTTATCGAGTCCATGCCCACTGTGAGCAATTGACTAAGCGATTGGTATCCAACTGCGTTTGCCTGCAACAAAGTAACAGAAGTGGGAACATTGAGAAACTGGAACTGCGCATTAGAAAGTGTTGTCGTAACAGTTTGCGAACCGACGGTAACCGTACCAGCGATTGCCACGTTGCCGGGATTGCCATGTAGTGTACCGACGACCGTTCCCATCGGTGGATTGATGCGCGACCATGTGATAGAAGTGTTCGTTTGCTGTGGTAAATAAATCAGCGCACCTGAAGTACCATCACGATTTTCCACACCGGTCGGCATGCTCGCACCGTTCGTCAATTCCTGTTGGTAATTAATTTCGATGGTTCCGTTTGGATAAAGAACATATTGCATTGTAATTATAGTCGTAGGGTTCTGGTATATCTGTGCATGGTAAAAGGTAATCACGAATCGTGTGTTCAACGTGTCATACCCGTACCGGATGGAATCGTTTGCAACGACTAAATCCAACCAACAACCGGCAATAATTTCATTCGGTCGGGTTGGGTACGGAATATTCACTTGACGCTGAAACGCATCATTTGGTTGGAGGTTATAACCGATAAAACCGTTGGTACTGCACTGGACAGAATCCCAAGAATGTTCAAAAAACGGGAACCGGAACGGAAGCGCCACCGATTGCGTAATAGCATCATCACCGCCCGGCAATCCGATACTACGCGTCCTCATGTCTACCCATTGAAACGTCCGAGTACTGGAAGAATACATTTGCTGCGGGCGGGGATATGCATAAACCGTAGCTGTCGGGATAGAAATTCCTTCAACAAATGCAGATTGGACATAATAACCGTAATGCAATCCATTAGTCAGACCCATATCGATGTATGTTGTATCGGTTATCGTACTGCGATATGCAATCATCGTCGTATCGACTGAAGTGATCCGCCAAATCCGGTACCCAATAAACGTATTTGCACTAGAAACCGGGCGTTGCCAAAGCAACTGTATTTGCTCAGACTGACCACCTAATGCGACCAAATTTCTCGGTGGGCGTATAACATTTACTACTGAGGAAAGAGTCAGAGAAGGGCGAACAGTATCGTTCAACGGAACGGTGAAAACAGTCGCTGATGTTGCACCGGTATAACCCTGTGCGACTGCACGAATCCGGTAATTCGAACCGGTCAGGATATTAGTAAATAACGCGTGTCCGGTTGCATCAGTTAGTTTTGCCAAGTTGGGAATCGTTGTGATTTCGACTTGTGCATTTGCCAAAGGAGCACCACCTGCCGCGGTGATATATGCCAGTACATTTCCGGTTTGGAGATAGAACTGAATCGCAAGCGAATCGACCGGCGAATTGGTGCCGCTGTTATAACTGTATTGGAGGTATTGGTTATTCGCACCGGCAGCGGGACCTTGCAATCCAACAGTGCAAGAGTCGTTGTATGCGGACATCGACTTGTACATGCACTCCATCGTACCGGAGGTATATAGTCGAAGTTGGAACGTGTGGCGATAGAAGGGAAGTCGGTTATGTGCTACTTGATTCCATTCGATAATCAGGCGTTGGTTCGCATTATCGAAGTAATACCAAATCGCACCCCCTTCAGACGGGTCCATGTCGCTCCAAAACGGATAGATACCGGGTTGGATATGGCTGGTGTAAGGTAATGCAGTGTTGTCGAAGAATGTTGAGTAAAGTCCGAAACCAACAAAACCGTTTGAACAAATCTGAATACTGTCACTATAATTCATGCCGTAATATGGAAAGACAAAACCATTCAGGGGTATTGAAACCGATTGATCGTTTAACACCAGCCCGGTATTTGTACCTGCGCCACCAAGGTCGGATGCAATCTCTACCCAATTATAAGTAGGCCCGGTTGGCTCGCTTCGATTATCGATGTAACGATACCCGTAACCATCGGGCCCACCTTGGCGTTTTATGGCCGGGGGCTGTGGTCGTTGCGATGGACTCGGCGACGCATAAGCAGATAGGGCGATTGCAACGCAAAGTGCGATGATGGAAGCGATACAAATTCGGCGTATTCGATGCATTAGAAGCTCCATACCAGCGGAAGTGTGTGTTCTTAGAAAATAGTGCGTAGTAACATCTTTGTAAAGTAAGGACAGAAATCGTTATACTCATACTGTTTTGTTGCTAAATGATATTTAGCTGGAAACGAGTAGCGGTTAATCCACATCATAAACAAAACAGACAAAACTGAAGAATAACTCTACATGAAACGTATCGCACATTTCGCGTCGATAGCAATCTGGGATTATGGCCGGACTTGGCGATTAGCTCAGTCGTTATCCAAACGTTATAAAGTGGAAATTCATGCCAGAGCGCCCTTCGAACACAGAACCATTGATGGAATCGAAGTTTATGGTTATCCGGGGGAACAGACATTTCGTGAACGCTATGAACGAATTAAAGTTTTCCGCCAAAAGCTACTAAGCGACCCACCGGACGCCGTCCAAGTTGATTCACCGGAACAGTTGCCGATGCTTTTAGAAGCAAAGTGGCGTAAAAAAATCGTTACGGTGTTTGATTCCCATGAATATTATCCCGATGTGGCGAGATTCGCCCCATATGCGCAGGGTGCAATTCGTCAACCAGTTTTTCAATGGATAGCGAATAATATCATCCCGGCAATGGTGCGAAGAGCCGACGCTACGATTTGCGGTGATTATCCCACCGGCAGATATTATGAATCTTGTGGGGTGAAGAATGTTGTTCCTCTCATTAATTATTTGTTTCTCCATGAATTAGAGCGAGAACTGCCGGTTCGACCGCCCAATCATCCCGAATTACATCATGGCGGCATATTATCGCATGACCGTGGTGGGGTGCTGATGCTGGATGCGCTGGAGATGCTGAACAAACGCGGAAATGCGGCACGAATGATATTTACCGGTTCACCACCCACCGACCCGGCACTGTTGCCGTGGGATCAAGCAGTAACGAAACGAGGTATCGAACACTTGGTCGAACATCGTGGATATGTGTCAACCGAAGAAAACAACGATTTAATGGCGGAAGCAAAGTTGGCGTTGATTCTCACGAAAGTGGAGCGTAGCCGGTATAATTTCCCGCAGAAAATTTTCTACTATCTCGGTTGGAGCGTGCCGATAATCATCACCAAACTCCCGGCGCTGGAGGAAGTGCTACCGCCCGACTTACCCGGCGTGTATTATGTGCCGGAAGATGCTACTGCTATTGCCGATATGATTGAGCGGGTATTAGCGGATGAACCGGCGCGCCAAAAAGCGGGTGAAGCCGCCCGCAAGTGGATACTCGAGAATGCAATCTGGGAACCGCAAGAGGAGAAATTATTTGCGATGTACGAACGATTATTCGGTGAGTAAACCGTATTTGACTTTGTCGGATTCAACTGTTAGCTTAAGGCACATTCACAAACGAGTGATGGGCCGCTAGCTCAATTGGTAGAGCAGCAGACTCTTAATCTGTCGGTTCGGGGTTCGAGTCCCTGGCGGCTCACATCTTAAACACAGTCAACATTTGGTGGCTGTGTTTTTTGCTCAAACCATGAGCTGTGCAAGAAAACTCTTAATCTGTCGGTTCGGGGTTCGAGTCCCTGGCGGCTCACAACAAAACACAGTCATTTATTGGCTGTGTTTTTTAGTTCAATTCATGAGCTGTGCAAGAAAACTTTTACTCTGTCGGTTCGGGGTTCGAGTCCCTGGTGGCTCACAACGATTTAGGACTACAAGTCTTCCAGTCCAAGTTAATTAGGATACTCAGAAGAGTATCCTATTTTTTATTTACTATTGTCCGTCACGCATTCCCGCCGTAAACTGTAATACTACTGCACATCTGAGGCAAACCATGTCGAAACTCGCGCTGAGTATTATTTCTTCACTTCTACTAACCGCAAATCTCACACTTGCCAGTATAAATGCTAATTCCACCACGATACCACACCCTTTCTTCTTTACCGAAAATCGCGGCCAGTGGGACACCCGCGTCTTGTACAAATGCAATTCACGTAATGGGATGACGTGGTTCCTCGAACGTGACGGAGTAACACTTCTTACTTGTGTCGAGGATAGAACGCAGCCGGCGCTGCCGGATCTGGGTACCGCAGACCTCCCGGTCTGCATGCAAAAGCATCCTGCCCGCTATCCCATGAAAAGTCATGCGCTGAAGTTTAAGTTTCTCGCAACGAGCAATGTAGGGGCGCAATTGATTGCGCCCGTAGCAGGCGACCGCCCACCAATTGAAGGTCGCCACGTCTCTATGGACGCACATGGTTGCGCCCTTCGGAAGTTGCGAACCGGACAATTACAAGATTCAGTTGAGTTCGCTAAACCGCGCAGCTTCGCTGACGCGCGGTTTTCCTCGCGAATCAGTGTCGAAGCGGCGGGCGAACTCCCGTGGCACAATAACTACTTCCTCGGCAACGACTCCACCAAGTGGGCACCGAATTGCCGAAACTATACCAACATTACCTACCGTGATGTGTGGGATGGAATTGATATCGAGTGGTATGAAGAGAATGGAAAACTCGAGTTCGATTTTGTTGTCCAACCCGGTGCCGACCCCTCTCAAATCCGAATGTCCTGCGAAGGATTAGAAGGCGAATTGTCCTTTGACAGTAGGGGCGGACCCCCGCGTCCGCCCGAAGGATTCAAGGGACAGAATGAATTCTGTCCTACGACAGGAAAAGAACTTTTGCTTCCAACATCGTTGGGTGAATTGCGGACAGCATTGCCACAAGTGTATCAAATCTCTCCCGGTGGTTCGAGAAGTGAAGTCGATGCGAAATTCGAAATTACCAACAAGAATGAATTTGGTATCACTCTTCCGAACGGATATCAGAAAGAGCATACACTGCGAATCGATCCGTTGATTTACAGTACGTATTTGGGGGGAACGGGAAATGATTACCCAACCGGCATTGCCAGTGATGGAAGCGGTGGGGTGTATGTCACTGGTAGAACAGAAGCAGCAGACTTTCCCGTTACTACAGGTGTGATTGATCCGAGCTTTAACGGAAATTACGATTGCTTTGTCACTCACCTGAATGCACCCGGTTCGCAATTGTTATACAGTACCTACCTCGGTGGTGGCGGTGATGATAACAGTGGTGCAATTGTTATGGATAACAACGGCGGCGTGATCATTTCCGGCCAAACTAATGGGGGATTCCCGACGACAACGGGAGCTTTTGACAGCATTTATAACGGAAGTATGAGCGAATATTTCGTCGCCCGGTTAAACAGCACGGGTTCCCAGCTGGTTTATAGTACTTACCTAGGTGGATCAGGGCTATACTTTTTAGGTTTGATACACGACGGGAACGGGGGTTGTATTGTAACCGGATGCACGACCAATTCGGGGTTTCCTACAACGGCAAATGCATTCGATACTTCTTTCGGTGGCGGCGACTTTGACGCTTTCATCACTCATTTGAATAATACCGGTTCACAGCTTATCTACAGCACACTGCTTGGTGGTTCCGGAGATGATTTTGGCACCGGAATCGCTCCTGATGACAACGGCGGTTGTTTTGTTACGGGTAGCACATCCAGTTCTGATTTCCCGGTTACTTCTGGTGTATACGACACTTCTTATGGGGGTAACGGAAATTGCTACATAACACATTTGAATAACACTGGCTCGCAATTGCTTTATAGCACTTATCTTGGCGGCACGGGAGGTGATGATGCCAAAGCAATTGTAAATGATGGAAACGGTGGCGTAATCATTACCGGTGAGACGTATAGTGATGATTTCCCTACTACCCACAATGCATACGACTCTGTAAAAGTTGATTCTTTTGGCTACGAATGTTTTATAGCGCATGTAAACAGTTCGGGTTCTCAATTGCTTTATAGTACGTTTCTTGGTGGCATTCCCGATCCCAGATTAGGTAATTCCTCATCGCCGACAGCATTGGTAAGCGATGGTAACGGGGGTTGTACCGTTTTGGGTACGACTTCGAGTTCAAACTTTCCGACGACTACCAATGCTTATAGTCATGTCAATAGTGGCGGGATGGACTGCTTTATCACCCAGATAAACGCTTCCGGTTCTCAATTGCTTTACAGCACTTATATCGGTGGTTCGAATGGTGAGAGTACGGCGGGCATGATTAGCGACAACAATGGCGGAGTCATTTTCACCGGACACACGATTAGCAGCATTTTTAGTACGGAGTATTATCCCACAACTCCCGGCGCATTTGACACTACTTGGAGTGAGGGAAGTGACGGGTTTGTTACCTACTTGAGTTTCGACACCACAAACGTCGTTCGTGAGAACCACTCCATACCTTCGAGTATTTCGCTAAACCAGAATTATCCCAATCCCTTCAATTCTTCCACCACTATTTCGTACACTATCCCCAAGTCCGGTATCGTCGAGTTGAAACTCTATGACCTACTTGGTCGCGAAGTAACCACTCTCGTCAATCGCAAACAAATTGCAGGAAGCTATCGCGTGCAGTTCGATGGTAAGAATCTTTCATCCGGGACATATTTCATCCGCATGAAAGCAGGTGATTTTGTGAAGACACAGAAGATGGTGTTGTTGAAGTAAGCTTCTTTTACACCACCGGAAGCATCCGGGTTACGATTTCCACACCGATTTGATTCAGGAATTCATTCGGTGATTCACCGCCTAACAGCAAGAATGTGTAGTCGTTCGCAATTTTCTTTTCACTGCCGTCTTTTAGTTTCAGTAACACCGAGTTGTCATCGATTTTGAGCACATTCGAACCGAAGTACATATCGATTCGTTTCTCTTTTATCGCCGCGTTTATCGCATCCTGATTGCGTTGCATCGCCCTATCGAACGAGTCCTTGCGATAACTCACCGATACCCGGTTCGTCTTTTGGTTAGCGAGTCCAACTGCCGCTTCAATCGCGCTATCGCCGCCTCCGACAATCAGTACGTCGCAATTGGTGTAATCGTTCGTGTCGGTCAATTGGTACGTCACCTTCGCTAATTCTTCACCCGGCACATTCAGTTTCCGCGGACTGCCGCGACGTCCAATCGCAAGAATAACGCGCTGTCCCCGCACCACCCCTTCATTCGTCTTGACGATGAATGTGCCATCCGGTTGCTTCAGGATATTGATACACCGCGTATGTTCACGGATGGTGATTCCTGTGTTGGTTACAATCGTTTGCCACACTCCGAGCAATCCTTCCTTCGATGTATCCTGTACCCATAGATTCCCGTACAACGGAATATCGAGCGGTTCCGCCATGACGAATTTATTGCGCGGATATTTACGAATCGTGGATGCCAATTCTTCCGCTTCGATAGTCACGGCATTGATACCGTATTTCTTCGCGGAAAGTGCCGCCGACAGTCCCGCAGGCCCAGCACCAATCACCACCACATCGGCTAATCCTTCCACCGGTTTCACTTGGCTGCGGATGCGTTCGATAACGTTTCGTCCCTCGTTGACTGCATGTTTTATCAATGCCATGCCACCCAATTCACCGACTATATACAACCCTTCGACATTGGTTTCATAATTCTCTTTCACGAACGGAACTTGTACTTTCCGGCCGCTTCCTTTGCGGACGAGTATTAACGCCCCGGTCGGGCAAACCGACGCGCAGCGGGCATGTCCCGTACATAAATCGGGGTCGGGTAATACCGCTTTATGGTTTACGAGTGCGAGTGCATTATCCGGGCAAACCGAGACACACGTACCGCAACCGATGCAAGCAGAGACGTCGATAGCTGGTTTTAATGGCGCTGATTCATCTTCCGGTGCGTTGGGATCGACAATCGGTGCTTTTTTCAAATCGTACATGGCAAGCGGTGTGCCGCACTTCGGACAAAAAATCGTCCCTTTGGGAACCGGCGTTCCACATTGTGCACAAGGGAGAGAAGGGAGTTCGGTTTTCGTTCCGGCAGTCGCACTCGATTTTGCGCCACCGGCGGGCCCTCGCGACGCTTGTTCGCGCAATTTCTTCAAATGGAAATGAATCGGTATTGCCATTAGAAGAAGTGCGAATACGAAAAAAATCAACGTTTCCATTTTGTGTCCAATTTGAAGCGACTTGCGATTTATGGGTGCTTAAAAAATCCAGCGATAACCGAGCAACACGACTACTACGACATGAACCATCAGCGTCCCATACATCAGGTAGGTCAACGGTTTATGAAAAACATGCCACCAGTCGAACAAGGCGTGTGCGGCACTCAACAATTTAATTTTACGCATCAAGAGCGATTTACGTTTCGCGAGTTTCACAATTTCGGCGACTTTTTCCCGGCTCAAATTTTCACTGCGCAATTGATTTTGTAATCCGCGAATTTGCTTGAACCGCGCGATATCATCCCGCACCATAAAATCCAATGCTTCCAATGCACCCATCTCTTCGTTGTTATTGTTGACGGCAGAAATTGAGTCAATCTGCGCGAATATCGGGTGATTCAATCCCAGTTCTTTACGAAGCGCACCAACGAGACGGCGGTCTTCCGCTTCAAGGTCTTGCATCGAGAGTTCCGTTCCCGCCATCGTTTTCGGGATTTGGCTATACAACCATCGCCCAACAATTCCCGACACCACTACACCCCACATCGCCCAAAACGAAAGTGTTGGAACCTGTTGATCGAGTTTGAATGTAGAATGATAAAGAACAAACATGGGGCCACAGAGTCCCATGAATATGTGCAGTTGAAGCCAGACGCGAATCGAACCCCAATTCCTCATAAACTTCAGACGCTTTCGAGCGACATAAATGTAAATCGAGAGCATCATAAAAGTGCCGATTACACCAAGCGTATGGCCGATGCTACCGCGTGCACTCCACAACGCATGCAGCGGATGGAACATCCGACCCGGTGCATTCGGTGTATCATAAATCGGTGTCAAATAGTAGGAACCACCCATGTATGCGAGCGCGGAGAAAATAATCAGCATAATCAGCGCAAGCAGGTAGGGGAGCGTCTTCGCAAAGTATCCCGTTTTAGGAATGGTTCGTGTGAGTGTTGTGGACATAAAAAACTTATTGGTGTGTGGGAATGCGATAGCCGATATCAAACATATACCGGTTTTCCGTTTGGTCGTTTACGCGCCCGAAATCACCGGTAATACCGGCACTCCAATCACTAAGCCAGTACCAAACGGACAATTCATATTGGTCGCGATTGTACTTGGTAGAACCACCACCAAAGCCATTCCGGTAATTGTTTCGTTCGGTCGAATAACCGATGCGTGGAGATAGGCGAGACACAATTTCTTTTTCAAATGAGATTGAATATAGTGTACCGGAATAATACAGGTTATTGTTGTAACGGGTGTCGATAAATGCGTATAACGGTTTTATCGAATTTGTGTTTGCCGTGATTCCGGCACCATCGGATGTACCGTCTTCCTTCGTCGATTGTTTGCGCTGATACCGGATGTCGGTATGAAATTCGATTTGTGGAATGAGACGCCAATTTGCGCCTACTGAGCCGTCATATACCGGATCGGATTCAAAAAGTGTATCGGCAATATCACGCATCGAGCGAAGCATTTTGAATCCGCGCCGAAACCCGACGGATTCCTGAAAACGCCACTGTGAACCGGCGGCTTCGCTCGAATTAATATGAAAATCTGACACTCTTAATCCTGACTTATCTTTACCATTTTCACGGTAGGCAAAATCTAATTCAGCGGTTTGGTAGATATAAGAACGCGGTGTCGGCATCAATGAAATATTTTGAGTGAGCATGCGTCGGTCAAGCACCCCTTGATACCGTTGTTCCAATAGCGATACACCCCACATCAGATGATTGTCCGGTGTATGCCCCTCGGTTGCGAGACCGTATTTGCTAACGTCGGTACCGAACCCAAACGTATTCAAATCCGGCTCGTTGCCACCATAGATGGAAAGTTCAAGATTCTTTTTCAACGAATAAATAAAGCGACCACCGTCGAGAAAACCGATACCACCAAACCCACGACTACCAAGGCGTCCCGCTTGCACTTCCCAATCCGGTTGTAACTGCCAACCGAGCCACGCTTCGTAAACACGGGTACGACCAACATTACCAGTTACATCACGCCGTATGCGAGCATCGATAGTGCCATGAATTGATTCACTTAAAAAATGATTTGCGGAAACCAGTCCACGAAATGACGGCTCAACCGTGTTGTCGCCGGCTTCCGGGTAATATGCGTAAATACCGCCACCAAAGCGACCGCTGAAAACAGGTACGGTTTGTGCGAACAAAGTTGTCACACAAATAGATAAGAAGATGGCAAAGAGTCTGACCAGTGTGTTTCGAGTATTGAGGTTTTTCATCGGATACCCGGTTAAAACTTTACTGGTGTCGGTGTTGCACCGCGATGAGGTCTGGTAAACCCGGAATTACCACTCGGGTGGCACCGGTAGCACTCGCTGCTTACGCATGTAAACCCTGAGACTTCAGAGTGTCGGTTGGTAAGATTGCTGCAACCACCGTGACAGGTGATGCAATCATAGACAAGGAACGACCCGTTGCCGCTGCTGGTATTCGTGTGGCAATTGATACAAGTGATGTTGCGGTGATTCCCCGATGTTATCGGGAACCAAGTGTGCGCAGCTAATGTTCCTTGTGTCCAAGCGGTATGGGATGCAAGGTGACACGGATTGCAAGTCGTCGTCATTACTGTCGATGAAGATTGATGGTTTGTGGGGTAATTCGCTTGGTGGCAACTGTAACATACCGTAGTCGTGCCGGTAATGACATGACTCGGGTGACAACTCAGACAAGTGACACTGTTTTGTCCAATGACGTGCAAACCTTGACCAACAATCGCATCGGTCGGGTGCGTCCAATCATGTGTCGGTGTCCACCCATTCGCCGCCGCCGGGTCATGGCATGTGCCGCAATTTTGTCCGATCTGCAGTGTCCACAAATCATCCTGATGCCGCGTCCAATGACAGGTATAGCAGTCGGTAGGCGTTCCGGCGAATTGGCTGTTGATATGGCAAAGTGCACAGGCAGTGGTCGCGTGAGCCCCATTCAATGCAAACACTGTCGAATGATTAAAAATCGAAGGTGACCACGATGCCGCACTATTCGAATGGCAATTCGCGCATGCCGCCGGTGGAAAACTCGTCGCGTCGTGATGCGGATTAGTGGTGTTGCTATAGGTCAGTTGATGGCAACCGTAGCAATCACGCGACGTTCCAGCGTACACACCACCAATATGGCAATCGGAACATTGGCGGGGTGGAACTTGATGTTGACCGACTAATTGATACACTGCATCATGATTGAACTGTGCGGGCTGCCAAGCCGGACCACCGTTACTATGACAGTTAGCGCATTGTGAAGGTGGATACGCATTCGCTGTGTGAACCGGATTTGTCGCTCCGGTGTAGTTTGCTTGATGGCACCCATAACAATCAGTTGGTGTGTTCGCAAAACCTCTCGAATGGCAATCGGCGCATTGCCGGGGAGGGGAAGTATGGCTGTTCAGTAACGGAAAAACTGTACTGTGATTGAAATTCGCTGGGCTCCAACTCGGACCGCCATTGGTATGACATGTTCCGCACTGTCCTGAAGGATATGTCGTTTGGTTATGCGGTGGGTTGAGTGCACCGGAATAGTTTGCTTGGTGGCACCCATAGCAGTCGGTAGGTGCAGTTGTATAATTGCCACCGGTATGGCAATCGGTACACTGGCGTGGCGGCGCGGTATGACTGTTTTGAAGCGGAAAAATGGAACTATGATCAAAAGTGGCTGGACTCCATGTCGGGCCGCCGCTGATATGACAAGTACCGCATTGCGCAGATGGAAATGTCGTTTGGTTATGCGGCGGATTAGCCGCAGTAGTGTAATTCAATTGGTGGCAACTGTAACAATCGTTGGGTGTTCCGGCATAACGGTTATTCGGATGGCACGCCGAACATACCGTCGGATTGGGTGATGCATGGTTGCCGTTCAATGGATAGAACGTGTGTGTCGTTCGTGCTTGATACCAGTTATTGTCAGTGTCGTAGTGGCAATCTGAACAAACCGTTCCAAAGCTGGCTTGTACGTGATTTGGATTCGTTGTTTGATTGTAAACCGTTTGATGGCAACCGACACAATTTGTCTTACGGGGGTCGGTTTGCGGTGACCGCGTCGTATGGCAGTCGATACAGCGTTGTTGAGCGTGAGCACCCTGCAGTTGGTAATGAGCTACCGCATTGTGATCAAATTGAACGTTATTCGTCCACCCATTCGGGTTGTGGCAATTACCGCAGGTCGTACCATTGGCTAAATGCCATAAATCATCTTGCGAACGTGTCCAATGGCAAGTATAACAGTCCGTTGGTGTTCCCGTGAATTGGTTGTTGATATGGCATTGGGTACAAGTAATTGTCGGAGAAGCGTGTTGTCCAACCAACGGGAACGTTGTATGGGCAAAGGTGGCGCGATTCCATGACATTGAGGTCGGCGCATGGCACGATTCGCATTCGTGAGGATAAGTGAGATGATCAACGTGCAGTGTACCGGCTCGGGTATAATCCGCTGAGTGGCACCCGTTACAGTCGCGTGGTGTACCTCTGTATTGATTATTTGTAGTGGTCGCATGGCATTGATTACACGTCAGGAGCGGTGGTTGATGGGGGCCGACTAACGCATACGTAGAGTGGGCAAACCCGGAAGCACTCCAATCCGGTCCGCCGTTGCTATGACATTGCGTGCATTGGGTAGAAAATCCAGCGACGGTGTGGTTGGGATTGGTTGTTTGCTGTAACAATTTTTGATGACAAGTGAAACAATCCGTCGGTGTATCGGCGAACCGTTGAGTTTTATGGCAATCGACACAAACCAGTGTGGCATGACGATTGGTTAATGGAAACCGGGTTTGGGTATGGACGAATTGAATATCGTTCCATTGCGTCGAACGATGGCAATCGTTGCAGGTTTGTGAAAGATACCCCTGATGGACATCGGTGTGACAGCGATTGCATTCCATCGGGGTTCCGGCAAATTTCCCACCAACATGACATTGTTTGCAATCGATTGAGAGGTGGGTTCCTTCCAGCGCGAATCGCGTTAACCGATGATTGAAAACAACTCCGGTTTTCCATCCTTGCGGTGAATGGCACTGTTCACAATTCTTTCCGAATGTACCGTTATGTGCATCTTTCTTCTCATGGCAACTGAAACACGTCCGTTCGGTATCTGCGAATTTATATTTGCCCTCTTTGTGGCATTGGTTGCATTCGGTAGTAGCATGTTTACCAGTCAGAATGAAGTTGGTCGTGGAGTGTTGGGCAACGCCGAAAGTCGTTGGTTTCCACGCCTGCATCGAATGGCATTGGGTACAGGTAGCGTTGAATTGACCCTGATGTTGGTCTTTATGGCAACCCAAGCACTCCATTTGCTTCGCGGTAAAAGCAAACCGGTTTTCTTTATGGCACCCGGTACAAGTGATGGTCGCATGTTTACCGGTTAATTTGAACCGTGTGGTATCATGCGTCGCTACTGTAAACAACGATGGTTTGAACGTGTCATTCGAATGGCAGTTCTCACATTTAGTAGAGAGTTGGCCTTTATGATAATCCTGATGGCATCCGCCACAGGTTTTTTGTTCCGGTGTAAATTTAAAATGATTGTCTTTATGGCAAACATTACACGCCTTATCGGCATGTTTCCCAAGTAAGGCAAAGTTCGTCTTCGCATGGTTCTCAACTGTAAAAATCGAAGGGATATATTTGGTTTGATTGTGGCAGGTTTGGCAGTCGGTAGAAAGTTGTCCATTATGCCGGTCGGTATGACAGCTAACACAAGTTTTCTGACTTAAAACCGGTTTCAGTTTCTGGTTGTGGCAGGCGTCGCATTTTAGAATGGCGTGTGCTTCCACCAACACAAAACCGGTTTTCGAGTGATCGAATCCGACAATATTTTTCCAACCGCCGGGGGAGTGGCATTCCGTACATTTTTGATTGAATTTTCCGTTGTGCGGATCACTATGGCATGATTTACAATCGGTAGAAAGCGACGACCATTTGTTTTCTTTGTGGCACCGTAGACATTCGACTTCAACATGTTTACCGGTGAGTGCCCATTTGGTTTTGGCATGATCAAAAGTGGGAGCGGGTTGTTTCCACTCCTGCATCCCATGGCACTCCAGACATCCGCGCTTTAAATCGCTTCCGTGTTGGTCTTTATGGCAACTTAGACATTCTTTGGAAAGGCCAACATAAGAATCTTTTTTCTTGTGGCACTCACTGCAAGAGGTAGTTTCGTGTTTCCCTTCTAATTTCCAGCCGGTCTCGTTATGGTTGAATGCTTTGGGATCCCAGCGAATTAACCTTCCATCCACACCGATATGTTCTTTATGGCAAGTTGCGCAGTCGCGCGATACCTTCGCGTGGTACCCTTCATTGTTATCGATGCTGGTTTTTATCGGTTGGTGGCAGTCGAGACAAAGCTTTGTCGAAATACCAGTTTTTCCCGCTCCTTCGTGGCAAGCGACACAATTGTCGGTTCCTTCCAACGAAGAATGGTGTTTGGTTAATGGACCCGGGGAAATCAAGTTCGAATAAGCAGGTGCGGCAATAGCCAGCGCAAAAAACGCAACGATAAGTAAGTGGACCGACGTGATGTGCAGTTTATTCAACACTGGAACCTTGTTTATGCCAGAATGTGTTAGAGGAAAGAACGCTCATGTGGAATGTATGTTTGTAATACAATCAAAGCAACATATTGTTTTGAAAGAAAAATACTAACGATACGTCATATCATATAGCATAACCGTAGAATACTCCAAATTTTAAATTTCTAACTGTTTATAATTTGTTCCGAAAATTGCTATTTGTCCGTAACAAAACGGGCACATGGCTTTGCATGCACCCGTGTATAAATTCTATGGAAATCTGTATTATTTCATCAGTAACATTTTTTTCGTTGCATGATATTCGTTCGATTCAATGCGGTAAAAGTAGATTCCTGTCGCCCATTTCGAACCATCAATTATGACGGAATGGTAACCGGCATTGTATAACTGATTCGCCTTAGCGTTCGACACAACCTGACCAAGCGCGTTGTAAACCGTGAAATTTACCCGGCTTGCTTTCGGTAACGAAAACGATATCGTTGTCATCGGGTTAAATGGATTGGGATAATTTTGTTCAAGCGAAAACTGTCGTGGTAGGGTAGTAACTCGTTCCGGTTGTTGTACGGCAAGTACATCGGTAACAACCATCACAACCGGTATCATAACACTGCTAATTGAATCGTTAGTGTTAAAACGAATTGCAACCCGGTATCTCCCAATTGGCATTTCTAAACGATTCAAATAAACACTAACTGTATCGGAAGCCCCCGGTAAGAGTGTATCGGAAGCAGGCGCGTAATGAATCCATCGTTGATTGTACGCCAATTCGTATAAAGCGACCCTGCAACTATTGGTTGTTTGTAAAACCGTGCACGCCGTCCACAACAATGGATTCCATTGCGGTGTAATCGACAAACCCGCTGCCCGCTCATTTGATAGCCCAAGGCGAGCCATCCGTTGCCACACAGAGCCAGAATCAGGATTGATTTTATACAAACGAGAACCAAAGATGAACGAACTTGAATCACGAACGATCGCGTACAATTTCATTCCGTCAGGATCATTCGGATAACAAGCAAGTCCACTCATTCCACCTGAAATCGGTGCACTCGGATTGGGCAGCGTCCCGATTGATGTTCCATCACTTAAACGCATTTTGTAAACTACGGTATTTTGATCTCCGTAATATAACAAACCGGATGCAGTATCTATCGCGATTGCGCGGATTGGATTGACATTGCCAATGAATGTTTGTATTACTGAGCCATTAAGCGTATCGATTTTATCGATTACGTTCGAATAAGCGCTATACAAATAGCGACGTCCATCCCATGCAAGATCGCGCCACCCATAGAGCCCTGTGGTGTCTGGGCAATTGTATGTATTAAGTAAAGTCCCATTTCGGTCGAGTTTATAGAGGTGGTGTGGTTGACTATAATTATTCGCTCCAGTCACCCAAAAATTGATTCCGTCAAATTCTACACCAAAGATTTGTAAATCACCACCAACTGCTTGCCTGATGTCGAATGAATAGACCTGACTCCCGACTGAATCGGTTTCATCGGTACTGTTATCATAGACCAATTGCGATGACCACGTTAGCGCACCGTTCCCGGTATTTCGAACGAAAATGTTTTGGTGCCCCGTTAAGACGGAATCGTGCATCATCACGAATATCGAATCATTGGGTCGATAAAATGTGTCGCGGATGGTAAGACGTAAAGTGGGATTGGTCAATGTAAAATTGAGAGTAGAAGTAAGTGAATCATAAATAGTAACTGTATCGAGTTTGGTGTTAAAACCGAGTCCCGAAACTTGAAGGTTGTAATGACCAATCTGAACATTCGGAAATGAATAGTGTCCGATACTATCCGTCATCATTGTATAACCGCGGTTTACTATTTCCACCCGCGCTCCGGTTACAGTAGAATTATTCGAAGCACGACGCACGGTCCCTGATACACTGCCTTGTGAAGGACTTGCAGTTGTAAATAAAATGGCAAAGTTGGAATTATTACCGTTTGGTATCGGGCTGCATCCGGGATTATAGTGGTTCCAGTAACAGTATTCGATGGCACGGGTATAGTTACTGTCGGCAATACCCACAGTAGCAAAACTGACACCGGTTTCCTCACTTGAGTAAGGGGCGGGTTGAAAGTTCTTGTACTGAAACAACAACGGCGAAACAAGTGTATAATAAGAGTAAAACCTGGAATCATAAATGACAACTTGATACTCTTCTGCACTTAGGGAATTTACGGTTGTTGTTTTCCAAGTCACGATAAACCTGTGATTCACGGTATCACTCTTAACGTATACACCTTCATTCGTACCGGTATTCTTCTGGTCGCACCAATTCACAGCGACAATATTGCGGGGTCCGTCGTGCGCAGGTAGATGCCAATTCAAACCATTGTTATAGTTCGGTTGCGCTCCGAACGCGACCCAACCATTGGTACAGATAGTTATCGAATCATACACCGCTTCGTAGTAACGCACGGGGAAAGGTAAGTGTAGGACAATAGAGCAGTCAGTCGAAGTTGGACCCCAATTGCTCAAAAAAGCATCGGTTAATGGTAAACGAGTACCCGTTCCACCGATTGCCGGTATAAGTTCAACCCAATTATACGTCGGACGAATTTGGTTATAAGCAGTATCCCTGACATCATACGCATAGTAACCGTAAGGGTCGGGACCGGTGGGATCGTTGAACGTTCGGTTACCGATTGTGATTGAGAAAAATACTGTATCTCTTACATCACCCGAAGAAAACGCAACACCCATGCTGTTTATCGAACCCGGAACGACATGTCTGTTCGTTGAAATGTGGAATAATTGATCGCTTGGATTAGACACATTAGAATCGACAGGCAAACCGGCAAATGTGGCATTTGCAGTTTCGACTGCGATATAAGGGGTTAAAGAAAATAGCATCGCGGTTGTAGTTCCAGTAGAGAGTGTACCGGTATTTCGAACCGTGATAGCAAGGTTACAACTTTGACCGGGTATGACTGTCAAAGGAGTCAATGTAGAAGAAATAAATGTTATTCGGATTGAATGGACAGTTAATGGAACGGTGATCGTCCGGTTTCCTTGATTCGTCACCAAATCGAGTCGTAACGGTATGAAATCTCCATCTTGTATACCGCTTAATAGATGTATGCGGAACGGTGTTAAGGATTGTACCGTTCTACCCGCTGAATCGGAAAGCCAACTCGATGTATTGTTGACAACAACGATACGTGAATCGTTGCTGATAAGAGTCCCGGTTATACCGGTGGCGACATTTGTTCCACGATTATTGAGTTGTAACGACAGGTCGATTATTTCACCCGGATTTGCATAACCGTCATTATTTCCAGCACGACCCGAAGTAGAATCATCCCATATTACTTGATTTGAGTATGCAAGGTCGGCAGGGGATTGAACTACATGAATGGTATCGATGAGGGGATAAATATTTTGACCCGCTTGATTGCCTGTGACAGTCAACAACATCGTACCGGCGGTTGCATTTGTAAGAGTTAATACAACACGCCCGCTATCATCGGTAATTGCTCGGAGATAGGTTTCATCCAATCCTGCATTATTCTTTTTCCACGCGGTAACCATCGCACCGGAAACAGGTTGAGCACTTTGAAGAATTTGAAGCTCCATCCGATTTTGACCAATATTAATAGTAGTGGGAACATTTGCCGTCACGAAGCGCGGAACACCCGTCCACAACCTTGCCGATATGTCACCCATCGGATTATTCCAATGAATGAATTGTGCCGCGTTTATTGAATCACCAATCCGGTAGTTTCGATATAACTGGAATTTGCCCTCAAAGAACATTGGACCCGGTTCTTGTACTTTTTTTACACCGAAAGCATAAAATGTTCCCGCCATCATTACGCAAAGGTGTTGCGGATCTGTGCTGCCAAGTTCGACACCATCAGCTGCGATTGCACCTCGCGGTTGAGCTGGACTACCAAGTTTTGTTTCGGCGACTTGCATACCGCTTGCTGTCGGTCCAAACCAATCGCCGGTATCATCACCTAAATGAATACTGACAAACGGTTTGTTTATATTTTGTATATTTTGTATATCGATAGGAGTTATATCTTCCCAAAAATTAGGTAAATGAGCCCAGAATATGGCACCCGGAGTTAATCTCGTAGCTATTAAACCATCACTAACACTACCAGAATGCTCATCATAATTGACATTAGTTACACCTCCAGCTCGCATCATATCATTGCAGAAACGAATACATGGTGCATTCATCACATCATACTCTGCTGTCCCTGTATATCCCCATCCGTGGGTGAACCAAGCAGTATCGGTACCTGTTGTACCCATGAACGGTATGCGTTCATAATTCATCGACCTGTTAATTTGTGTCAATAACTCTTGCGCATTGTCGCAATGAATCCGACCCACCCAGAAACTGGTGACAATTCCGTTCCCAATCACAGAATAGGGATGATCGGAGCAACTATTGCTCACATAAAAAGTGGGGAGCATATATGGATCTAACGAAGTTCCACCGTCAGCGACAAGAATTACTGTTTCGAGGGGGGGATTCGCAGTTTCATAATAATCATCGATATATGTTTGAATTGGAGCGGCATAAGTAGCCGTAGTTGTGTAAATACGGGCAGGGTGGCCGCTTTGTGTCTTCCAATCTGCCCACTTTTTTACCAAAGTATCAGGACCTTGCCGGCAAATAAATAGTATCGTTCCCGGCGGTGCATTGCGGGCATCATCGAACAAATCTTCCGCACCGATAATGTCACTATAAATTCCCGCAAAACTCGGGACGGCATGAGAATTTGTAGAATGAATTTCGTTTGTACCGATACCGCCGACAGGTAAGGTTTCGATGTCAATTGACTTGTAAACTCGCAGCGTTCGCGTCACCGGATTATAGATAACCGGTTGAACGCCTAACAGCGCAACCCTAGCATCCCGGATAATTTCCGGGGTTGTCACAGCTGCTATTTCCGACGGATACCATGTATTTTGAGAGTATGTGACTGAATCGAAACAATACTCGTTCGGAACAAGTCGTCGCCCATCTTTTTTCAGTTCGGTCGGTTGTTGGGGTAATACATCGATATTCGTGTATTCGTCAAATTCTCCCGGCGTAACCACAAGTTGAATATTTCCGGTATTGGGCAACCGAATGGGACGGCAAATCAATGGTAACGATGGTTTTCCTTTTTGCCATAACCGGGTTTCACCATCGATTGTCACCAGTGTCCACGTTTGTTTATTCAGTTCGAGCTGTTCCATCTTCACTACCGGATTGGAGATATGGATTTTAAGATGTCCAATCCCCAACGTCTGCGAAGTGATTTGAACGGTACCGTTAACCGGAATACCATTCTTCATATCATCGCCGGGTGTCCATGGTCGAGCCAAAAGTAGGGTAGTGGAAAGAAGGATACTCGAGAGCGAAAGTAAACGAAGCGGTTTCATTGAACTCCTCCTTTGAAATAAACGTAGTCAAGCAGTATAACTGAAGAACGTATGTGGAAAGAATAAATTCCTGAGGACGGAAAACCGAAACCAAGCAGATAATTTGAATGCAGTAGTAGTATCCAAACCAGAACAAACGGGGAACTATCGGAAAAGCGGACTTGTGCGAGCATGTGAGACCTGAAAGTTGAACTATTCGCACGAAAGTAAATGGGTTGAGATAAAGCTGTATAGATTTAATAAACGAAATAAAACTGCGAAATAAAAGCAATATCAAGGTTATTTAAAAATAGTTAGATTTAACGTGATTAGTAGCTCGAATGGTCGATTTTTACCTTTCCCCGGAATATCCAATACACACTTATCGTGTATGAGAGTACAAGCGGCATCCCAATCAACGCTATGAGTAACATGATGGATAACGTTTTTTGTGACGAAGCCGCATTCCAAATGGTTAAGCTGTAACTATCCATTGGTGTTGAAGATATCAGGTTCGGAAACATTCCGATGCCAAAAAGCGCCATTAGTGCAATTATCGCTCCACTCGAAGAAAGAAAAGCCATAAATTCGCTTTTACGGTGAATTTCACGCGGTATGTTCGCGATAGCGAGCATACTTAGAAGCGCAACTAAAAACAGGGATGGAGTATGTCGAATCGTTTGGGTCATGTGGGGCACATACAAGAGGGTCGCCATCGTGACGGTTGCATAACAGATGATGAAAAAAATAATGGTGTTATTCACCCATTCGCGTATTTGCTCTTGCAACGCGTTTTCAGTTTTCAAAATCAGATAAATCGAACCGTGCATCATAAAAAGTGCAAGTGTCGTCACGCCCAATAGTAAAGAATATGGGTTCAACATCGAAAGGAAATCGCCGGTAAACTCATGGTGTACGTCAAGTGGAAGTCCCCAAACGATATTTCCTAATGCAATTCCGATTAATAAACTCGCAAGGACGCTCGCACCGGAAAAGGCGACATCCCACATTTTCCGCCACCAAAGCATCGGTTGTTTACTGCGAAATTCTATCGATACTGCCCTAAATATCAGGCAAAACAATAATAACATCAGGGGAATGTAAAATGCCGAAAACGCTGTCGCGTACACTTCGGGAAATGCTGCGAACAATGCGCCGCCACCGGTTACCAGCCATACTTCATTACCATCCCAAACCGGTCCAATCGAATTTAGCAGCACCCTCCGCTCTTCATCTTTCTTAACGAACAAGTGCAGAGCACCGACGCCAAAATCGAAACCATCGAGAATGGCATAACCGCCAAACAAAACACTTATAAGCAAATACCAAATTGTGTTGAGATCGAGTGAATCCATCATGCGCGTTTACCCTCCGCCACAACATCATCATCGACGGGGCCATGTTGAATTTTTGAGTTCAGCAGGAAAATAAACGCCGCAAATAACATGAGGTACACAACTGCGAATAGAATTAACGAGAATCCGACCTGACCTGCCGTGACGATTGGAGAAACCCCTTGCGATGTTTTCAGTAATCCATATATCAACCACGGTTGCCGCCCGATTTCAGCAGACGCCCATCCCAATATATTTCCGAGATGGGGAGCGACGACGGAAAAAACCAATATCCAAAGTAACCAGCGTTTCTTTTCTATCGAACCGCGCCATAAAAACCAAACTCCAATCAGCGCCAATCCAATCAATGTAAATCCAATCGCGACCATCGCATGATATGTCTGAAAAACCAGATTGACATTCGGACGATTTTCTTTTGGTATATCATTCAACCCGGTAATTATGCCAGTCGTCGTTCCATGAACGAGATAACTGAGTAGCCCCGGAATCGCGACTCCAAATTGTACCCGTTGGTCATGGTCATTCACCCAACCGAATAAGTAGAGCGGTACATCCGAAGATGTAATGTAATGCCCTTCAAATGCCGCGAGTTTTGCCGGTTGATACTGACTGACTTCACGCGCGCTGGAGTCTCCGGTTATCAATTGACCCAATGAAGCCAACAGTGTGACGACAAACGCGATTTTCATCGATGCTTTCGCAAATTCGATATGGCGGTTTCTTAGTAAATAGTATGCGCTGACACTGAGGACAAACCACGCACCGGTCTGCCACGCTGCGATGAGCGTATGTGTTAGCCGGTCTATCGTGGAGGGATTGAATACCATCGCCCAGAAATCGACAATCTCGACACGTGTGCCTATACCACTGCTGACGATATGATAACCCGCCGGTGTCTGCATCCATGAATTTGCGACAATTATCCAGACAGCGCTGAAATGAGCGCCAAGCGCAACCATAATTGTTGCAATAAAATGGGTTCGCGGTGAAACCCGGTTCCAACCAAATAGCAGTAACGAAAGAAAACCAGATTCGAGGAAAAATGCGAAGATACCTTCCGCCGCCAACGCACTACCGAAAATATCGCCGATATAACGGGAGAACGTCGACCAGTTCGTACCGAATTCAAATTCAAGCACGATACCGGTTGCAACACCGATGGCAAAAATCAATCCGAAAATTTTAACCCAAAATTTCGCCATCGTTTCATACAGCTTGTTTTTTGTCTTTAGATAGAGTCCTTCCATCACAACAAGAATCAATCCCAATCCAATTGAAAGGGGTGGATACAGATAGTGGAAGGAAATCGTGAAAGCAAACTGCCATCGTGACAGCGTCACCAAATCCATTTGTGCTCCGGGATGAGTAGTTTAAATATCTGGTTCATGCTTCAATTGTGTGATACGCTATTCGTAATACATAATAAGAGCAACGATAATTCTAAATTCAGTCGCGAAAGAATCGAATTGGGGCTTGCTACAATAAGAAAGTTGTATAATATCACGAATTATTGCAAATAACAGTAAACACTTTACCGTTACCTGTCTAATCACTATCTTGGTTTAATCGAAACGGCAAGAGGTGGAAACAATGAATTTGAGAATATTGATTTTCTTGGTCTTGTTGCTTGGCATTTGTGCTTCCGCTTATGCCGAAGCCGATACTTTGGTGGGCGGCCCGGTTAGTGGCCACTGGTATGCGGCCATTCACGATTACTACTTAACCCGCAGTTGTACGGTAGCTGTCGGTACCCAATTGATTATCGATCCCGGTGTTGTCGTCCACGTCAATTCCGGAGGACGTTTCGTTGTGAACGGTCGACTCGTCGCAGGTGGAGCAAGTGCAAGAACCGCCATTTCAGCGGATGGTTCAGCATGGAAAGGAATCCAGATATCCGGGTCTTTTGACGACATCCATATTACTAATTGTGACCTCACAGTACCGGTTGCCGGTGGAGATTCCGCGGTAGCGCTCTTATTGATTAATTCGCCGATTGTTTATGTGGACAATTGCTTTATCTTTGCCTCATCGAATGACAATATCCGCCTCTATAATTCTACCCTTACGATTTCCAATAGTCAGGTAAATAACGCACAACGGTACAACGTTTTTTCCCGCGGAAGTACAATAAATGCATCCAATTCGACGTTCGACAATGCGGCTCTTCGTAATATTTACGGCATTAACAGTACAAATGTTTACCTGACACGGTGCGAGATTAACGGTGCGTTAGACGTTTCTAATGGTGATGGTATCAGACTCGAAAACACCTCGAATTCCGGTACATTACAAATGACCGAGTGTGAATGTTCAGGCAATGAACGCCGAGGGGCGTACTGTATGTTCGTAAGTTCGGTTACGTTTAACTACGTGACGTTTGCGGATAACGGAGCGGCGGGCTTTTACGCGCAAATAGTACCCAGTATCCATGCGAATCGGGTGACGATGAGTAATAACGGCAGCATCGCACCGGGAGGAGAAGGGGCATTTTGTTATCAATCCACCGGTAATTTTAATTCGTGCGATTTCGATGGGAATGGTGGAGCGGGGATTCAAGCACAATCCACAACTGGAATTTCGACAAGCTTTTGTAATTTTTATAACAACGAAGTCAGTGCGATTACCGGACCGGTTGCAATAGCGGATAGTATTATCGCCAATCCGGCGTGGTTACCGAATGCCCACCATTTACGTTATACCGACGTTGGCTCCCGGCTAATCAACAGCGGCGATCCATTCGCTGCCCATGATTCCGACCGCACCAACGCAGATATCGGTCATCATTACCACAATTTGAACCATGCTCCTATTTTTATTACATGGAGTCCTACCGATACGGTATTAAGCGGGGCTTGGGGCGATCAACGTTCGTTTTCGGTGACATATTCTGACTCCGATGCGACGGATACTGTTCGAGTCAAATGGTATCTTGACGGAAACCTCGCCGGAACGGGTCCAAATTTCGTTGCAACCTTAAGTCAAGCGTCGCAGTTTGTAACTGCAGAGTTAAACGACAACAAACCCGGTGGGATTAACCGGATGTACTGGCACGTAAATGTTGGTGTCGAAGAAGTTGTCGCGCCGCCACACGATTTCGGAGTTAAATCGTTGTATCCGGTACCAACCAACGGGATGGTTACCATTGTCGGAGATGGCGTAGTTCACGGGCGTTGGCAGTTGGTTGATTTATTGGGAAGAACCATAGCTGTTTGGAATCGCACCCAACCCGCCGGAAGTTGGCATTATTCGATGGCTTTGCCCGCGAATTTACCCTCCGGGAGGTATTGGATAATTCCACCACAAGAGAAACCTATCTCTTTGATTTTATTGAAGTGACCTCTCAATGCTCCATTGCTCAAGAGCATCATAAGTATTATACTAAAATTCTGAAACTTCTGTCCGGTTTTATGCAATTTCGGATAACCCATCCGATGGCGCGCATGAACTGCGCAATCGCGTGGTTCGCGTTACTGTTGGTTTGTCATGAGCTCTCGTTAGTGGCTCTAATTACAGCCATTGCAATTTTTGGTGCGGTCGTTGCCGGGTGGAAACAAGGTGGGGGGCCGCCTTGGTGGATGCTCCTGATAACGGTAAGTGTGACGATTATTGCATTTTGCATTCACCTGTACCCAAAGTTTCTTTGGGATTCAAGTGGTTGGATACACGGTGTACCGGTAGCATTGAGGTTAACCGGTTTTATTTCGATTGGAGTTTGGACAGTAGCCGGAATCCCGGTAGCAAGGTTAGCGAAGGCATTAGAGAATATTTTCGCGGCCACGCCGTTATTACGGAATAACTCTCGTAATCGCAGTTTCACGTTAGCAGTTACAATTGCAATCGCATCTTGGGGATGGCTTCGTCAGGAAACGGATCGGGTAAAAACCGCCTTGATTGCAAGAAACGTGCGTTTTAACGATTCTTTGCTCAATCGTATTCGAACTACTCAGTCAATGCTCTTTATCATCATCGCTTCCGCACTGCGAAGGGCTGACGGACTCTCAGTCGCGCTCTATTGCCGTGGCTGGCGGGAAAATTCACCGCGGACAAGTGAACGACCGATACCGTTCAATGAGAAATTTGCGATGATACTTTCGTGGACGTGTGTCGTTTTTGCAGGGGCGGATAGATGGATACGATAACCCGGTATCGTTTCCGGGTAGAGTATCTCGGAACGAAGTTTGCCGGATGGCAGTATCAACCGCAGGATCCGACGATACAAGGCGCATTGATAAAAGCGTTTGCGGGAATCGGCATTGAAAAGGCGAACATTATCGGAGCGGGTAGAACTGACGCTGGTGTCCATGCAACGGGACAAGTCGCCCATGTTGATTTACTTCGTGAGTGGCAGGACGAACGTCTGGAAGCGGCACTGAATGCGAATTTACCGGTTGAGATACGAGTCGCTAACGTCCAAGCCGCTAACCATGATTTTCACGCCCGGTTTAAAGCAACCGGCAGAAGTTATGTGTTTCGATTGACGAATAAGTACGATCCATTCCGTGCCGAAACCGAAATCTATTGGGATTATCCGGTAAAACGGGATGTAACGGAAGAAGCGACACAACTTATTCTCGGCAGACACGATTTTGGCGGCCTTATAATTGCCGGCGGCGATGCCAGCCCGGTTTGCGAAGTAAGAACCGCTTTATGGCAATGGGAAGACCATCGTTTTCGGTTTCGTATTTATGCCGACCGGTACGGTTGGAAAATGGTGAGACGGCTGATTGCTACGATTTTGGCAGTTGGGCGCAAAAAATTTCCATTGGACTATCTCACCGGATTGTTAAATGGGGAACGCGATTCCAAATGGAACGATGTCGTTCCTGCGCATGGCTTGTTTTATGCCGGTGTTACCTACCCGAACGAATTGGGTGGGCCGGAAACACCACAGGATATTTGGTACAAACGAACAGATTGGTAGGGAGCAAAACAAATGAAGTTTTTTCTGGATACCGCATCACTGAATGAGATTCGCGAAGCGGCAAGCTGGGGGATCTTGGATGGCGTTACGACCAATCCATCATTGGTCGCAAAAGAAAAAGTCGGTTCATTCGAAGAATTATTAAAAGAAATTACCGCAATTGTTCCCGGCCCGGTTTCTGCCGAAGTCGTATCGGTCGAAAAAGACGGGATGTTGAAAGAAGCGCATCACCTTGCGAAGATAGCTGACAACATCGTCATAAAAATTCCGCTGATTGCCGAAGGTTTGAAAGCAGTGAAAGTTTTGTCTGACGAAGGACTCAAAACGAACGTCACCCTCTGCTTTTCGAGCGGACAAGCGCTTCTCGCGGCGAAAGCCGGTGCTACGATGGTTTCGCCCTTTGTCGGTCGGCTCGATGATATTTCGCAAGATGGCATGAAACTCATCGAAGAAATTGTGACCATCTATCAAAATTATGACTATAAAACCGAAGTGTTGGTCGCTTCGGTTCGCCACCCTATACACGTTCAACAAGCAGCATTAATCGGCGCTGACATCGCGACTATGCCGTGGAAAGTCTTTCAGCAATTGGTCCAACATCCATTGACGGATATTGGCTTACAGAAATTCCTTGATGATTGGAAGAAGCGTAATTCCTAATATGGGTATCTTGCGGACATTTTTCGTCGGATTGATTATCGGCGGGCTATTGGCAGTCGGTTGGTGGGTCACTCACGAACAATCTAAAGGCAGAATTACTACTTCGGCATCGACTCCGGCAAGTGAATCGGAATCGGTGTTCCCGGCGCAGAATCCGGTCACATCCGCTGAATCGGTTTCAAGAACCGGCGATACGCTTTTGTTCTCACGCCGGAACGCGATAACCAAAGCGGTGGAAATTGCTGGACCGGCCGTTGTCGGTGTGAATGTAACCTCGGTGCGTGAACAACTTGTCCGTACCAATCCGTTTGTCAATGATCCATTTTTCAGCGGATTTTTTCCACCGGAAATCATCCGCCAGAAAGTCGAATCAATTGGCAGTGGGTTCATCATTTCCAAAGACGGCTATATCCTAACTGCGGATCACGTTATCGAAAATGCAACTGCGATTGTCATCACATTAGTCGGCGGCAAGCAGGAAAAAGCGAAATTGATTGGCACCGATAAAGTATCTGATATCGCGTTGTTAAAAATTGAAGGTGATAACTTCGCGTACCTGAATTTTTCTCAAACAAAAGAAGTTATCATCGGTGAGTGGGCAATAGCGATTGGAAATCCTTTCGGTCTGTTCAACAATAACGTGAAACCATCCGTGAGTGTCGGTGTAGTAAGCACCTTCGGTCAGGATTTCGACCGCAATAACGAAGGTAGAATTTATCGCGACATGATTCAAACCGATGCCGCTATCAATTCCGGCAATAGCGGTGGGCCGTTGCTGAATGCACTTGGCGAAGTAATCGGGATGAACACGATGATTTACACCCCGGTCCAGAATCAACAAGGGGTCGGCCCGTCGGCGGGCGTCGGGTTCGCAATTCCAGCATTTCGTTTGAAAGCCGCCGTCGAGATGTTGAAAGAAGGAAAATCAGTCAATCGAGATTTCAATACCGGATTGGCAGTACAGAATCTCGATCCGCGGTTATTGCATTCGATGGGTCTGGCTGAAAGTACCAAAGGGGTCGTAATCAGCGATGTTGAGCAGGGTTCAAATGCCGATAAAGCAGGAGTTCAACCCGGCGATATCCTTATCGGTTTGGATACATATGATATTGTCGATGTTGCATCCGTCCGCCGCGCACTCGACCGGCTCGATTTGAAAGTTGGCGATTATATAACACTGAAATTCCTGCATGAAGGTAAACTACACAGCGTCCGCGTTAAGCTGGAGGCATCCCACAAATGATCGACCGTTATTCGTTACCGGAAATGTCAAAACTTTGGAGTGAAGTAGCCAAATTCCAACGATGGCTTGCAGTAGAATTGGCGGTAGTAGAAGTACGTGAACAAATGTATCCGCAACAAGTTCCCGCGGGAACGACGGAACATCTGCGAAAGCATGCCTCCATTAATGTGAAGCGTATTAACGAGATTGAGGCAACCACCAATCACGATGTTATCGCGTTCATCACTCAGGTCGCGGAAACGTGTGGGGAGCCGGGTCGCCATATTCACTTTGGCCTTACGAGTAACGATGTGGTCGATACCGCACTTGGTCTCGCGATGCGCGATGCTTGTGATATTCTACTGCGAAAAGTCGATACCCTGATAGAATCGACCCAAGCATTAGCACAGGCGCACCGCAAGACAATCATGATGGGTCGCACACACGGAATGCATGCCGAGCCGATTACCTTCGGAATTAAAGTTGCCGGATGGGTGGATGAATTATTTCGTCATCGTGACCGTTTGGAACATGCGAAAAGTAATGTTTCGGTGGGTAAGCTTTCCGGCGCTGTAGGCACTTATACCCTGTTACCGCCGGAAGTCGAAACGCGGGTGATGGAAATACTTGGATTGAAAGTTGCTTCGCATTCTACACAAGTTGTACCACGCGACCGGCATGCTGAACTGCTTTCGACGATTGCGATTTTGGGTGGCGGACTCGAACGTATTGCCACGGAAATTCGTAACGGACAACGAAGTGAATTGGGTGAGCTTGCCGAACCGTTCGGTAAAGGACAACGTGGTTCAAGTGCCATGCCGCACAAACGCAATCCCATTCTTTGTGAACGGATATGCGGTGGCGCGAGGGTCTTGCGGGGTTACGCACAGGTCGGATTTGAAAATATCGCACTCTGGATGGAACGAGACATCTCACATAGTTCTGCTGAACGCATAGTGTTGACCGATTCATTTCTATTGAGCGATTACCTATTGAATATGATGAATCGAATCATAACCGGATTGACCGTAAACGAAAAGCGGATGAAACAAATCGTCAAGGAAACCCGTGACCTGCACCTTTCTCAGAAAATGTTATCGGCGCTGGTAGATTCAGGTAAGAGTCGGGATGAAAGTTACGAATTAGTTCAGAAAGCAGCATTTGCCGCTAAAGAGAAAAAACAATCCTTATTAAAAATCGCAGAACAAGAATCGTGGTGGGGGCTCTCACATGAAGCCGTTACCGAATTAAGTGAACAGAACCCCGACCGCTATTGGCGCGAAATTTATCGCCGCGCGGGCGTGACCAAAACCCATATTGGAGGAAAGAAAATTGGATAAACGTAATTTACTCTACGAAGGGAAAGCCAAGAAGCTTTTTTTAACCGATCACGAACAACGATTGGTACAGCATTTCAAAGACGACCTCACTGCTTTCAACGGGCAGAAGACAGGTTCGTTCAAGGGGAAAGGTGCAATCAATTGCGCGATTAGTACGCACTTATTCAACTACCTCGAAAGCCATCATATCCCTACTCATCTTATTGAAAAGAGTAACGAAACCGACATGATGGTTCGCAAACTCGATATGGTTCCGGTCGAATTCGTTGTGCGTAATATCGCCGCCGGTTCGCTTGTGAAGCGGTACAATTTGAAGGAAGGCCTCGAACTTTCCAGCACAGTACTCGAATATTACTACAAAAAAGACGAGTTGAATGACCCGATGATGGCGGAATCATTGATTATCGCTCTCGATATGGCGACACCGGAACAAGTCCGGACAATGAATCGAATCGCAACCAAAATCAATGCACTGCTTCGCTCATATTTCGAACGACGTAATCTACTGTTAGTCGATTTCAAATTGGAGTTTGGGAAGTTCGACGAAGATGTCGTTCTTGCCGATGAAATCTCTCCCGACTCAATGCGGGTCTGGGATAAAACTACCAAAGAGAAACTCGACAAAGACCGTTTCCGGTTTGACCTTGGGAATGTCGAAAAGGGCTACCGTGAAATCATGAAGCGGTTATTGAACGATTAAAGAACCATACAAATTACCCTAACGAGGGAAAATGGGCATAACACGCGATGCATGGCCGGTTCTCGGGCCAATACTATTCTTGGCTTTAGTATCGGTACAATTTACTGCACTGATTGGTGGCTGGTGGTGGGCTGCTTCCATTCCACTGGCCATTTTATCACTTTTTTCGTTGTGGTTTTTTCGCGATCCACAACGGTTGATACCAGATGGTGAAGAGGTAATTACCGCTCCCGGTGACGGCAAAGTGCTCGAAATCGTACCAATCAAGCACGACGAATTCATCGGCGGCGAAGCGAAACGTGTTTCGATTTTTCTCTCTGTTTTCAATGTGCATGTAAACCGCGTTCCGGCTTCGGGTCTTGTTCGGGAAGTTAAACGGTTTCCCGGCAAGTTCTTGATTGCGTACGATCCACGCGCCACCGAAGAGAACAACCGGTTACGTATCGACATCGACTCCAAACGCGGTCGCCTTCGTTGCGTCCAGGTCACCGGAGCGATTGCCCGGCGAATTGTATGTCATTTACAAGCCGGACAGCGAATCGAGCGTGGCGACCGGTATGGGATGATACGGTTTGGCTCACGGATGGATTTAATCATTCCGGCGAATGCCGCAGTGAAAATAAAACAAGGCGAAGTCGTGCACGGCGGTGAAACAGTAATCGCGACGTGGTAACGAAGGCATTTTCCGGTTATGACATTTCGCAATACACTACCTAATCTGTTTACGTTGGGAAATCTCTTTTGCGGATATTTCTCCATCGTCCAGTCATACAACGATAACTACTACACCGCGGCGGTGTTTATACTGCTTGCCAGCGTTTTTGACGCGTTCGACGGTAAAGTTGCGCGTTGGATGGGTAGTACGAGCGATTTTGGCGCGGAACTCGATTCTATTTGCGACGTGGTGAGCTTTGGGCTTGCTCCATCCATTTTGATTTACCAACACGAATTCGCATCGCCGCCATTTGGGATGCCGGCGTTTCTGGCTACGGCCATTGCATTTCTTCCGGCGATGGGAGGTGCGCTTCGCCTCGCCCGTTTCAATATTATGATGCGGGGAAAAACCGAACATAAAAAATATTTTATGGGAATGCCGATTCCCGCTGCAGCAAATACGATTGCTGCATATGTTCTCTTTTCGGGTAAAGTTGATAGTTCATTAATTCATACTTTCGCTCCGTTCCTGATTATTGTCGTGTCCGGATTAATGGTTACCCGCATCCGTTACGATTCGATTCCGAAGTTGACTTGGAATCAAAATATGGCTGAGCGAATAAAACTCGTTATTCTGCTGATTGGTATTATTCTTTTCTTCGCGCTACGCGAAATCGCGTTTTTCCCGATTATGCTTTTCTATTTACTAAGCGGGTTGATTCGTGCCGGATTCAATGTCATACACCCGGTACAACCATCCGCTGGAGGTGCCGCTTCATGACCTATGAAGTTCGAATTTTTCTGAAAGACGGTTTGCTTGACCCCGCAGCGGTGACAATTGAGCGGGCATTGAAACGATTACAATTTTCCGAAGTGGATAAACTCCGCACCGGTAAAGTTTTTCTCATTGAAACACCAGCCAATACACCGAAAGCGCGGGTTGAAGAGATGTGCGCCAAATTATTGGCAAATCCGGTAATGGAACGATTCGAGATTCGCGAGGTCAAAGCGTGAAAAATGTCGGAGTTGTCATTTTTCCCGGTACGAATTGCGATCAGGAAACCATTCGCATGTACCAAAGTTCCGACCGTTTTGTGGTGCGCGAAATTTGGTACAACGACCCGTTGCCTACCGGTTTCGATTTGATTTTTCTTCCCGGTGGGTGGTCGTATGGTGATACCTTGCGTGCTGGAGCCATTGCCCGGTTCTCGAAAGTAATGAATGGAATCATCGACCATGCAAAGAGTGGCGGATTGGTCATCGGTGTGTGTAACGGTTTCCAAATACTTACCGAAGCCGGTTTATTGCCGGGTGCAATCGCAAGAAATTCTTCATTACGGTTCCGGTGCGAAGTAGTAAACTGCCGGGTAGAGCCATGCAATACTCCTTTCTTCAAAGGTATCAAACCGGGAACGGTAATTCCGATTCCAATTGCCCACGGTGAAGGGCGCTACGTCGCCGACGAAAAGACTTTGGAACGAATGGAAGCGCATGGTTTAGTTGCATTGCGCTATTGCGATACTCGAAACATCACCTCGGAGAAATCAAATCCGAACGGTTCGATGCGGAATATAGCTGGTATCGTCAACCGTGAAGGAAATGTTTTGGGAATGATGCCGCATCCCGAACGCCGCGCCAATCCTTTGGTTGGTGGTGCGGAAGGATTACCGTTGCTTACTGCTTGGGCGGATGCATGATAGGGGGAATGGAACTTGTTGTCATCATAGTCATGGCGGTGTGTTTCATCCGCGCTGACGAGATGGCTTCGATTCTCCGTTCATTCAAACAAATGTACAACAAGTACATGCGAACCAAGTCCGAAATAACCGATGCCGTAGTAACACCAATAAAAGACGCATTCCGCGAAGGGTTTAAGGATCAATAATTCCGTGAAGAATACGTTTGTCGAAATAGTAGAACTTTGTAATTCCGGCAGGGTGGACCCACGTGACCGGGTAAGCGCCGCGTGCGATACCATCGAGAGTTATAGCCATCTTAATGCGTTACGCTTTTTGCTACGCGACCGTGCTATGCAAGATGCCGAACGGTTGAGCAAAGAAATTCGAGCAGGAAAAAAGTTTCCTCTCGCCGGGATAACGCTTGCAGTAAAAGACAACATTGTCACCGAAGGAGTTGAAACCACTGCCGGTTCAAAAATATTGGCGGGCTTTCGTTCACCTTATACCGCGACTGCCGTAAAACGGTTGGAAGAAGCCGGTGCAATTGTCGTCGCCAAAGCGAATTTAGATGAATTTGCGATGGGTTCTTCCGGTGAGAATTCCGCGTACGGAGTGACAATTCATCCATTCGATTCTTCGCGAGTACCCGGTGGCTCTTCCAGCGGTTCTGCTGTCTTTACCGCAATTGATGCCGTGGATGGTGCGCTTGGAAGCGAAACCGGCGGTTCCGTGCGTCAACCCGCTTCATTCTGCGGTGTCGTCGGTGTTAAACCAACTTACGGACGCATCTCCCGCTACGGTTTGATAGCATTCGCTTCATCGCTCGACCAAATCTCACCAATGGCCAAAAATGTTTCCGATGCAGAGCGGTTGGTTTATGCGATGTCCGGGTTCGATGAGCACGATGCAACTTCTGCGCAAGCAATCGTACCGGAAGTAAACGAATCCGAAACGAACATTCATGGTATGCGAATCGCCGCATTGAAATTGGGCGATGTCTATCGTCCCCAACCCGCTATCGAAAACGCATATAAGTCAGCGATGCAGGCGTTAGTTGACCAAGGTGCAATCGTTGAGGAAATCGAAATTCCATCGTTTGCTCATGCGGTCGATGTCTATTATATCATTGCTACTGCTGAAGCATCATCCAATTTAGCACGCTATGACGGCGGCAGGTATGGTAAACGGATAATTCGAGAGGGTCTCCGAGAAACCTATCGGGCAACCCGTGGTGAAGGGTTTGGTAAAGAAGTCAAACGGCGAATTTTGTTGGGTACGTTTGTTCTCTCATCTGGTTTTATCGACGCCTATTATCACAAGGCCATGTTAGTGCGCAGAAAAATGGCGAACGAATATTTATACGCTATGAAAAATTACGATGCATTGTTACTACCGACCTCGCCGACAACTGCATTTAAACTTGGTGAACGCATCAATGATCCGGTCGCAATGTACTTGAGCGACATTTATACAATACCCGCAAACATGACGGGTTGTCCCGCGATTTCGATACCATACGGAATCGATGACAATAAACTTCCCATCGGCATGCAGTTCATGGCAAAACCATTCGATGAACCGCGGATGTTTCAAGCGGCAAAAGCGCTGGAACGGATGGTTATGCCATGAGTTGGGAACCGGTAATTGGGTTGGAAGTTCACGTGCAACTCCTCACCAAGACGAAAATGTTTTGTGGCTGTTCGACGGTATATGGAAGTACTCCCAATTCCGCAACTTGTCCGGTTTGCCTTGCGCTGCCGGGTGCGTTGCCTGTTCCAAACCGGCAAGCCGTCGAATTTGCAATTCGTTTAGGTTTGGCATTTGGTTGCACAATTCGAAACCGGACAAAGTTTGATCGGAAAAATTATTTCTATCCTGACCTCCCGAAAGGGTATCAGATATCACAATACGACGAGCCGATTTGTGAGAATGGTAAAATCGTCGTAAAAACCGAACACAGTGAGCGCACGATTCATATCCAGAGGATTCATCTCGAAGAAGATGCCGGCAAGAGTATGCACAGCGGCACCGATAAAACGATGGTTGATTTAAACCGTTGTGGTGTGCCGTTATTGGAAATCGTTTCCCATCCCGATGTGCGCACTTCCGAGGAGGCATATCTATACTTGTCCGAACTGAAGAAGACGGTGGAACAACTTGAGATTTCTTCCGGGAATTTGGAAGAGGGATCGATGCGATGCGATGCGAATATTTCACTTCGTTTGAATGAGACCGCTGAATATGGTACAAGGACGGAAGTTAAAAATATTAATTCGCTGCGGTTTGTGGCGCGGGCAATCGATGCCGAAATCGAACGGCAATCCATAATTCTTGATTCTGGAGGTGTCGTTGTCCAACAAACGATGACCTATGATGAGAAGGAAGGAACGAACAAACTTTTACGAAGCAAAGAGGAAAGCCGCGATTATCGCTATTTCCCTGAACCGGATTTGGTGCGGTTTTCCGTACCGGATTCTTGGATAGAAGAAGTTAAAAAATTCATTCCGGAATGGAAAAAGTCTTACGACCGTCGAAAAACCGCTTACGGGTTATCCGAATCTGATTTAGAACAATTTATACAAAATCCTGAACTGGGCGAATATTACGATGTCGTAATTGGTCTTCTTTCGTCGCAAAAAAATACAATCAATGAATATGGTAAAATCGCAAGATGGGTTCTCAACGAGGCACAGGCGCAGTTCAAAATTCGTAACGAGTTACCGTTGCAATCGAAATTAACCCCGCAAATTCTCGCGGCTATCGTAGGAAAAACATTACGAAACGAGATTAACAACAACACTGCGAAAGAACTGCTTGAGCGGATGCCGAACGAAACCCGTTCAGTTGATGAAATTATCGAATCGGAAGGACTTGCCAAAGTTTCTGATACGTCTTATATAGAAAACATTATTAAAGGTGTACTTTCTAATTCAACTAAACAGATTGAAGAATATCGCAGCGGGAAAGTAAAAGTCTTCGAATACCTGCTTGGTCAAGTGATGAAAGAGTCGCGGGGAAAAGCGGATCCCGATGCGGCACGAAAGATACTGAAGAGTGCGCTCGACGGTTAAATGGTATCTGCTGCTGGTCATATTTAGCTTCACCGCTTCGGCTGGTGCGGAACCAAACGTAGCTTTGTTTTGGCATGCTGCAAGTGGTCAGGACACGTCGTTAGTAGAAAATTTAGCACCCCGCATCGCCTCACTATATGATTCGAGTAATGCACTTCTTCAACCGGATTTGGTTCATACACATCTTTCCGATTTGGTGTTTGATAATTCTGATACCGCTCGTTCTTTGTTCACGGCCACGTACCCTCATTGTACCCGAATCGATATTAGTTTTCAAAGGTTTGGGAATACTGCAACACTATCGGCTCTCCGTTTTACTCGCCTAAAAGTAGATACACTGCGGGTGTTTTATCCCGGTGCGAATAAAGATGTAATTGATTGGTTAGAGTTTCAACTGACGAAGTGGCTTTTCCCTGTTGCAGTTATTCCGCTGGTAAAACTTGTCAAGAAAAACAGCGTAGAAGTAGGTGGCACTCCGGTTGGTGCGGAGATTATGGTCGACGGCGAGCCGACTGGTGAGCGAATACCGGCAACGCTCGACAAACTAAGTAGTGGTTACCACCTTGTCGAATTAGTCGGCGAGTATATTGCTGCGAGAAAAATAAATCTTTTACCGAATACATCGATGGGTATCGAATTGATAGGTCAGCCCTGTCATTCTTTGTTAGAAGTCAGGAGCGATCCACCCGGCCTCGATGTCAGCATTGATGGTATTAGCAGCGGCGCGACGCCGTTCTTGCGAGAATCGATTCCGGGAAGTTATAGTGTAACTATCGGCGGAGATAATCGGGAAGAAATCACCCGGATGATCGATCTCGAAGCACATCAATGGCGAGTTCTTACACTATCGCCGAAATTAATGAACCGCGTCGTTATTGTAACCAATCCTCCCGGTGGTGTGATTTATAATGGGCCGGTACGGGTGGGAATCGCTGGCGACACCCTTCCCTGTCCGTCGGAAGGGGCGACGTGGACGGTCGATCACCCGCTTGCAAGTCCGGTAAATTTGGTAGTAAAGGGTGAACCCGGTAAAGTTGTCACGCTTGAAGTCAATTTGCCTCCGGCTATCGCATATGTGCGTTTGAAAAACTGGAGTTGGACGTCGCAATTACTTATGGATGATTCGCTATTAAAAGTGTTTCGTGCTGATAGCCAGCAAGTGCTTGCGGGACGCCACACATACACAATCCTGACACCCGGGTTTCGCACCCGGCATTATGTATATACCATCGACCGGAACACCATGACGACGGTTGAGGCAAGACCCGTACCGTCGCCAAGTTGGTTGTCCATTTCCTTATCGACGATAGCACCGGGATTTGGTCAACTATATGACGGTTATCGCGGTCGCGGTAGTATTATGATGATGACGGCGATAATAACGGCAACCGGTTTGGTACAAGCCGATAATGAATTGAGGAAAGAAATCAGTTTTGCGCAGGATGCCGAATGGAATTACCGCAGATCGATAAGCACTTCTTCCGCAATCAGTTGGGCTAAAGTAGCGGATGGAAGGTGGAATTCGGCACGCGAACAACTTAAAAAACGCGATTCTTGGACGGTTGCAGTTGGCGCGGTTTGGACGATTTCAATTCTGGACAGAATACTTTTCCCACCGAATGAATTGAAGGCGGGACCGGTCGGTTCCGGTATGGGGATTGGTGTTTCGATACCGATGACGGGGAAAAAACTATGAAAAAGTTAATCCCCTTATTCGTTATGATCATACTTGTTTCCATGCTCAACGTGCAGTGTACGAAAATGCCGGAACAACCTTTGCGCAACAATCCATTCGAACAGGGATTGGATAACGTTTTTTCCGCCTCACTAACGCTTGCCCAAGGCGGTGCGATGATAAGTTGGACCCGTCCGCTTGTCGCATTTGATCACATATTGATATATCGTGGGATTTCACCAGACCCGGATAGTATGCGCTTGATCGCATGGGAACCCGGTGATTCCACACGGTATATCGACCGGACGATACGTGAAGGTAATATTTACTACTACTCTTTAATTGGCGAAAATGCAAACGGTAGAACACAATCCACACCACAAATGTCGCTCAGTCTCTTATTACCGACAATCGCAATCGATGGTGATAGTGCATTTACCTCAGAACGGGAAATTGGCTTAACTGCCGTTGCTTCCCGCGCGATATCGATTTGGTTAGGGAGTGCACCAACCGACTCAAGCCGCGGCTGGCGAACGATGCAAGATAGTTTTCGTTTTCGTTTGTCGGACGGACGTGGAATGAAATATGTTTATGCCCGGTTTGCCTTCTTGGCGGGAGATACATCGGCGTTAAGAGTCGATTCGATAGCAACATTACCGGTATCGGGACATCTTACTTACAACGGTACCCGCACCGTAATCAATTTTAGGACAGTTGCATTGACGGTAACTTTTTCCGGCGCAAATAAAATGCGGTTATCCGAAGATTCAACTTTTACCGGCGTTCCATTCGTTCCCGTTTCAGCAATCGATACATTTCAACTGAGTGACAGTGACGGTACGAAGAATATCTTCGCTCAGTTCGATAATAATTTCGGCGAACCGGTGTCTGCTGATAGAAATTTGCAATTAGTGCTGGATCGGGTAGCGCAAATTTCTTCAGTAGAAGAAAATTCCGGTGGTCAGATGCTTGGATTTCATCAATTCGTTGAATTAACATTGCGAACCCCGGAAACGGGAGGAGCGGCTTGGATACGGATAGTCGACTCGTTGGGGAATCACCGAGATAGCGCAGCGCTTTCAGACCCAAACAACACTGGTACATTCAGTTCTCTCTACAATGTGAGCATAGGCAATAATATTACTCGCGGCTGGGTCATCGGTTATTATCGCGACGTTGCAGGCAATTTGGGAATCGATACCGCGACTACCCGTCTTACCATAAACCTTGCTTATAACGAAATGGTACCGATACCGGGTGGCAGTTTTCCAATGGGAACGAATAATGGTGGGAGCGACGAACAACCTGTTCATACTGTGATTGTTTCATCGTTTGTAATGGATCGCTATGAAGTTACGAATCAGTCTTTCGCGCAATTTTTATCCGCTAACGTTTCGAATGCACAGTATTGGAATTCCGGTATGAAAATTTCACAAACCGGAAATACATTTACAGCTATACCTGAATTTGCTAATCACCCGGTAAAGTATGTTACTTACAACGCAGCACAGGTATACGCTTTGTGGGCGGGTAAACGGATACCAACCGAAGCCGAATGGGAATATGCGGCACGGGGAACTGCCGCGAGAATGTTTCCATGGGGTAACACAAGCAATATTGGGCCACAGGTAAATGCTGTTCCTTCAATTCGGACTTTTGTTCGACCGGGTATTGCGATTCGACCGGATACTACAACAACTCCAGTAGGATTTTATGATGGTCATGTTAATATGGGTTATCAAACCGACAATGGAGCAACACCTGAGGGTATTTTTGATTTAGCGGGAAATGTAGCAGAGTGGGTGAATGACTGGTATGATGAAAACTATTACGATAACTCACCACTCATAAACCCTCAAGGCCCTGCTACTGGCACTTACCACATGTTAAAAGGTGGAAATTTCGGAAGTAATACGTTTGATTTACGCAGTGGACGGCGTTATCCGGTTGACCCTCAATACGTTTACAATTTTGCCGGTTTTCGTTGTGTTAGTTCAATGGTGGTGCACTAAATGGCTTGGGAATTACACGAAGTTAGGTTGGTCGGTTTCAAGTCGTTCTCGCGAAGGACACGGATTGGTCTTAGCAACGGACTTACTGCGATTGTTGGTTCCAACGGTTGCGGTAAAACAAATATTGCCGATGCAATTCGTTATGCTTTGGGCGAGATGCGTCCCCATCAATTACGGGTCGAAAATCTTGAAGATATTATATTTGCCGGTACGGCGAATGCCGCTCCGGTGATGGTCGCTGAGGTTGTCCTTACTTTTTCCGATCCGGCAACGAATGACGAATTCACCATTACCCGTAGGTTATCGCGGGGTGGAGACAGCGAATATCGGATTGACGGCCAACAAGCGCGGTTAAAGGACGTACAACGAAAGCTTGAACAAATCGGTATCGTTTCACATCGTGGTGTAGTAGTTGAATTGCGACACATGGATGAAGTACTAATCGAAGGAAGCAAACTCCCCCGGCAAATGATTGAAGAGGGGTGCGGTATAGCACCATTTCTCGAAAAGCGTAACCAAGCGCAACAAAAATTGGATGAAGCGCTTAAATCCTTGGAGTTACTGGAACCGCGCATTGCACAAATTCAAGCGGATTTGGATCGGTTGGCTCAACAAGCCCAAAAATCGAAACGGTGGCGTACCACCCGTGATGCGTTGGATCGGGCAAAGAACAATGAACAATGGGGTGAAGTACGCAAATTACGAAAAGATGCCGAAGAGTTTAACCAGCAGTTATCAACGCTTCGTACGGTAAATGAGAGTGAAATACGACTTGCCAAGCTTCAAACCGCGATTCAGGATTCACAATCACAATTCGAGTCGATTCAGAATAGTTGGGAAAGTATTACCAACGAACTATTTGCAATAGCCAACAAGCGCGAATCATCCTCGTTACGCCTGAAAGAAAGTGAATTAAGTAAGGTTCGGCTCGACACGTTGCTTGGTTCGTCACAAGAAGATTTGCTGCGAATCGAAAAAGAGCGGGAAGAATCTCGTCCGCTGCAACCCACAACCCTATATAAAGATTTAGAAACTGCGACCAGTGAGTGCGAGCAATACATTCGTGAACGGGCGACGATTGAGGAAGCCCTTGTTGAACTCAATAAGCAACAGGATGAATTTAAATTAGAATCGGCAAAGTTTGAATCTCTAAAAGAGAATTATTCACAACGAACTGAATCGTTGAAACAGACTCAACTTCAACTCACTGAACAGCTACAGGAACTAACTCCCTTGACGGTTCCCGATGCGCAAACCGGAATCGATTTCGAACACGCAATCGCCGAAAATGAAAAAGAACAAACGAGTTTTCAATCGCTTATCGAACAACAGACGAAAACAGTAAACGAGTTTGAAATCAAACTGCGTTCGACAACCGATGAGCTGACGAACATAAAAAGTGAACACGGCAGATTAGAGCGAGAAATTATTTGGGTTGAGCGAATGCTCGCTGAACGTCCCGATTTAACCAAAGAACTGCGTGAATTTTTATCCCGCCATCCGAATGAACTTCACTTGTTGCGCGACGAAGGGAACGATTCGGCGGCGGTGTTATACCGAATTGCTGAGGCCGATAGAATTCAACTCGCTCCTGACCTTTTTGCAGATGTGGTAAAAGAAGCATTATCCGGCAATTTACGGTGCGAATGGACTTCTGGAACGATAACCGAAGTGGTCGATTTGAAGCGGTTGCTAACCGAAAATCCACCCGCCGGTGTCGAATGGATGGCAATAGAGGGGGTGAGTAGGGATGCGTCCGGGATCGTCAGAACTTCCGGCTCGGGAAAGAGTGAAGTACCGGTAGGATTGCCCAAACAAGTGGCCGTATTGAAAACGAAATTAGACGGCCTTTCTGATATCGAAAAGCGTACTAACACCGGGTTATCCTCAATCCAAGCCGAATTGCAAACTGCCCGGGAACACCTTTCATTAGCCACCCAGCAGATAACCAAGGTGCGGCAAAACCGTGTTGAATTGGATCGCAAACTCATGCAGTTTCATGCGACAGTAGCTGAAACTGAGAGTAGGAACAGCATGCGAATGCTAGAGCGGGAGCGGATTCAACAACATATCACGAATATCACTAAAGAGCTGAATCAAATTACGGCGAGCTTTTCTTCTATGGTCGCACCTGCCGTACCTGATTTAACGAACGCAATTACCGAAGCTACGCAAAAACACGCTCACGTAAGGCAGACTCAGGATGAAGCTGAACAACACCGGCAACATATTCGGATTGAGCTGCGAAACTTCGAGATTCAACAGGAACAGCGAAAACAGAAGCTGGTTCTACTCGAACAAAGACATTACGATGCGACCACCAAAATATCGAATTACCGCATAGAGTTGGAATCCATCGGCAAGAAATTAGAAACGACACGCGCCGAATTACATGAGTTGGAACAGCATGAAGCGCAAATCCGTACCAAACGAACGGAAATTGATCCTGCCCGTGCGGAAGCTCAGGACGCGCTTCGGCTGTTACGCGAGCAATTGGAAGAGACTCGCAATCTTGTCGAGCAGTGGCATACCCAAATCGCTTTGCTGGAAGAAAAATTGCAGCAAACCCGCTCGACACTTGTTGAAAAGGAGAATGCAGCGGTTGAAACCGGTCCGGAACCCAAAGAAACCGTTCGAGTTGGAATTGAAGAGATTCAACGTCTTGAACAACGGTTGCGCTCATTGGAACCGGTGAACCATCTTGCCGAACAGGAATTTGATTCGTTGAAACACGAATTTGATTTCCTACACAGTGAACGCGATCAAATCCGCGAAGCGGCTACCATTCACCGCAAATCGGTCGATGAAGCGGTACGGTTCGCAATCGAGCGATTGACGGTTGCCAGAGTACAAATCGAACGTAATTTTGCCGATATTATCGCCCGCCTGTTTCCCGGTGGTGAGGCGGCTTTGGAGTGGGGAGAAGGAGATATCCTTTCTGATGCACCGCTTCTGTTGAAAGTATCGCCGCGCGGTAAACGCATCCGTTCTTTGCGGATTCTTTCCGGTGGGGAGCGGGCGTTGGTAGCACTCGCGTTTCTCGTTTCCGTACTGAGTCAAAATCGAATGCTTCCGTTCTTGGTATTGGACGAAGTGGATGCACCGCTCGACGAAGAAAATACCGTACGGTTTTTACACTGGGTTAAAGATTTAACTGCAACTACTCAAGTGGTTTTACTCACTCACAATCGACAGACAATTTCAGCATCCGAGAGTTGGGTGGGAGTGATGATGCCGGAACCGGGCATTTCACAAGTAGTAAAGGTGATTCCTGCATTGGAGGAAACATGATCCGCCGGAATCGATATCGATTTTTAATAGTGATGTTGCTGTTCCCGGTAGCATCTTTTGTACATGCACAACCGATGGTACACATGCGCCTTGATTCACTTCGGTTTTATGAACCGGATGGTAACACCCGATTTGAATTTCCACTCAGTATTTTCCGTTCGAGTTTGTATTATCGTAACGATTCCTCCGGCAACCGTTTCACGAGTTACCGTATCCAAATGAGAATTAGTCATGATACTACCACGTACATCGAAACTTGGGACAGGATACATCACCCCTCATTAACTGAAAATACCGCGCAAGGAATTATCCCTGATTTGGCAAGTGTATCCGTTCCACCGGGTATCTACAATATCGAAATTGGAATAACCGATTCCGCCGGTCATTTTCGTGGTAGAAAAGTATTCGATTCGTTACGTGCCGACGCTATGCCACCGCATTTCAATTTATCGAGTCTGATGATTTGTTCAGATTTAGAATTTGAGGCGGGAAATGATGAATTCCATCGCAATGGTTACCGAGTTGTGCCGTATGCGGAAAAAATGTTTGGGACGCTCGAACCGATACTCTTTTTATACTGGGAAGAATATAAACAACTACCGGATACCATGTGCCGCTACAGCATTTCACTAATCGCATCCCGTTCCTCTGCCCCGAAAAACCCGTTGTTGGTTCGGGAAAAGCGTATTATCGGCGATCGTAGTTTTGAAGTCGAAGCAATACCGGTACGGAATTTACCCACCGGCTCTTATATCGCTCAAATCATAGCTACGACCTACCCGTCCGGCACCGTCGATACTGCCATTTCGCGGTTCTTTGTCTATTCCGATAGTTTACCGCCCGTCGTTCAGAAAGCCGATACAACGCACCGGATTTTCAATCCCGATATAGTACCGGCTGAGGACATTCATTATATCGTCGAGGCATCGATTCTCGACATGGTAAGCAAGTTATCGTTAGAAGAACAGCGTATCTGGGCGGAAAACTATTGGAAGGACCACGACCCAACACCTCGCACTCCGCTAAATGAGAATATGGAGCAATACCGCGAACGGTTAGCTGCGGTTGATCGCTTTAAGACTAACGCAAAACCGGGGTGGCAAACCGACCGAGGTCGGGTTTATTTGATTTACGGGCCACCTGATGATATCGAAGACAATGCATTCCAGACCTCTCAGACAAGTGAAATTATGGACGATCCAAGTGGCGGGAATAAACCGTTTGTCGTCTGGAGATATAATTCTATCGGAGGTGGTGTCATTTTCATTTTTGCTGATGTACATTTGTTCGGCGAATATGAACTAATTCACAGCACGATGACAGGTGAAGTTTCCGACGAACATTGGTATCGGCGATTAAAGGGTATAAAATAGGATTCCATGTGACCATTGTAGAAATCAATCGGCTTAGTAAAGTGTATCCAGATAAAAAAGGGCCGGTAAACGCTTTACAGGATGTTTCCTTTAAGACCGATGCAGGAGAAGTTGTCGGCTTACTCGGTGTCAACGGTGCCGGTAAAACAACTACGCTTCGAATTATCGCGACGATGCTGCAACCAACTTCCGGCACGGTTTCTGTTGCCGGCTTTTCCGTCACCGAAAAGCCTGAGGAAGTCCGTAAGCGAATCGGATTTATGACCAGTACCACCGGCTTGTACCCGCGATTAACCGGACGGGAAATTCTGCGGTACTTCGGCAAATTAAGTGGATTCGATACTTCGGGTTTGGAACAAAGAATCAATGAAGTGATTCGTGAATTTTCCTTAGCTGAATACATCGACCGTAAATGCGACAAACTTTCCACCGGGCAAAAACAAAGAATAAATGTTGCCCGGACTTCACTCCACCATCCTCAATTATTGGTACTGGACGAACCGACGGCAGGCCTTGACGTTCTTGGCGCTCGAACTATCGTCGATTTTGTCCGCAAAGCCCGCAGCGACGGACAGTCGGTCTTATTTTCCACCCATCGGATGGAAGAAGCGGAAGCGCTTTGCGACCGCATCGTTGTGATTCACAAGGGCCGTGTTGTCGCCGACGGCACTATCCACGATCTTCGGGCAAAGACCGGGAAAGCTGGCTTGCAGGACCTTTTCTTATCGATAATAGGTGAATAGGGGGAGTCGTGGGAATTAATTTCAAACATATCGTTATCGTCTTCCGGAAGGAACTCCTCGATATCCTCCGTGACCGCCGCACGATTTACGCGATGGTCATTATTCCTATGCTGTTCATGCCGGTAATTACGGTAGGTGTGTCATGGTTCATGAAACGGCAGATGCATAAATTGGAAACACAACAAGCGGTTGTAATGGTAATCGGTGCGGATAAGTTCCCGTTACTGATGGATGAACTGCGCAAGGATAATCGTTTACAGATTATCGATACCGTTGTCGATACCGCGAAAGCGATGCAACTACTTCGTGAAGAATCGATTCGCGCTGTTGTGCAAATACCACGCGAATGGACAAAGGCATTGATAGATAACGGTGAATTACCGTTTGATTCAATTCGGGTATATTACCTCGCCGCGAAGGAAGAATCACAAATTGCCCATGAACGGGTGAGTGAAGCGATAAAAACTGCCCGTGAATTGTATATCGAAGCAACAATTGCGAAATCCGGCATCTCTTCCAAAGTATTAAAGCCGTTCAACATTACTCAAACGAATATCAGTACTCCTTCTGAAATGGGTGGCAAAATAGTTGGTATGCTGCTCCCATATATGCTAATTATTTTTTCATTGACGGGTGCAATGTACCCTGCCATCGACTTGACCGCCGGTGAAAAAGAACGCGGTACACTTGAAACTTTGTTACTATCCCCGGCATCGCGTACAGAGCTTGTGTTGGGAAAATTTTTCACGGTTATGTTTGCAAGTTTAGTCACGGCACTACTCACTTTATCTTCAATGGCATTGACTTCAAGCGGTATAATGTTGTCAGTTCCGAAAGAAGTGTTATCGCAAATGAATATTCATATTACTGTACAAATGGTGCTGACAGTTTTGTTACTAATTATTCCACTGAGCGCGACGTTTTCTTCATTGCTCATGGCGATAGCAATACTTGCGAAGAGTTACAAAGAAGCCCAAAGCTATATCTCACCGTTGATGCTTATAGCAATTTTTCCGGCAATGGCGTCGATTATGCCCGGTATGAAAACGGATTTACTATTTTCGCTGATACCTGTGTTAAATGTATCGATGCTGATTAAGGATGCGTTCTCGGGAACATTGGAGCCAATTTATTTGCTGACTGCGGCTGGTTCCACGATTGTTTTTGCGGCAATTGCCTTGCGAATTTGCGTGGTAACGTTCCGCAAAGAATCGGTGCTCTTCAGAGTATAGTTTGAACTAAAACAAAATATCCGGTCACTCCTCGCGACCGGTTATTTTTGTATAAGACGATTATTTTACAAGGTGGAGTTCCTTCGTCTCTTCTTCACCGTTAGTTTTCAAACGGTAGAAGTAGGTACCCGAAGCTAAATCGTGTGCGTCCAACATTACTTCATGTTGACCGGTTTGAGCTTCTCCACTCACCATTTCCCGAACCATTCTCCCGTCCCTATCGAATAAACTCAGACTTACAAATCCCGGTTGTGTAAGCGAATATCGAATAACTGTCGTTGCATTGAACGGATCGGGATAATTTTGCGAGAGCGCGAATGTAGTGACAAGCATACCGGTTTCATTACCGACACCGGTGGTATTTGTCGTAGCGAGCCACATCGATGCATTTGTAAATAATACACCGTCGTTGCCGCTTCCTTCGCTCCAACCGTTGTACAAACCGTCATTCGGATCCCCTGTGCCGTCATCTACTGGCGAGCTGTCGCCCGTTGTGACAACTTTACCATTTCCAAATCGCGCGTATGCGACGATTACATTCGAATTAACATGCGAAGAAGTGTTCCAAACTGCCGCCCGCACTGAACTATTCGCCGATGTGCTAATTGTGATTGTACTACCGTCATGGTAAACAAATTCGGAACAATTTCCTGCGGGGCCATGAATAATCGAATCGCTCACTGCTGTATCGACTTCATGCGAATCGGGTGAGACATCGTCATTATTATAAGTTATACCGAATGGATTCGTATGCACCGAATTTGTTTGCATCAAATCGTTCCATATATGCGGTGAATCAATCCCATCGTTATTGCGGTCGGAACCGTTATGGTCGCTTATCATAAACAATGAGCCACCGTTTTGGACAAAATTCAGAATAGCGGTTTTCTCAGTTGCCGTAAATGCAATATTGGGCTCGCAAACGACGAACACATTGTAGTGTGATAAATCCTGTGCATTCGAACTGTTGTTATACGTAATCGAACCATTGTAAGGGAGTGTCTCAACGATTTGATCCCTCTTTACCAATTCCACTGCCCATGCCGATAATGCGCCTGTCCAATATGACTCGGAAGTAGAAGAAGTAATGCCCGAAGCGGCGGGTGTCGGTATCCGTTGCGGGTTGGATTGATTGCCGTTCGAGCCGGTAACCATGAGATGTGTCGAAGAGCTAACGACCAGATTGTGCAGGTCGGCGTCGATTACCCAATCGGCATTACCGGCCATCTCGGCTTTGGTCGCATCGAACAAAAACCGGCTTTGTGTAAAGCCGGTAGTTACGAAACAACAAAATGAAATAATCGCAAGTGTTTTCTTCATTCATATTCCAAAGTTTGCTTATTCACTGCCTGTGTATTCAATCACAGTTTCCGCCGTACCCGGTACGCCGTTGACTCCACGATATAAGAGAAATAACCCATCACGGCGGAACCAATACGTCCCATGCCAAAATGCCGACCATAAACCGGTCGGGTGTACAATAACGCGGATAGCCGGTGTCGTTTTATTCGCGACCGTTATCGTATCGTACGAGTCAAATTCGGCTTTCAATTTTATTACCGACAGGTTATCGGGACGGAACACCCAAAATACCGCTTCTGAATCCGCCGCAAAATGGACAACCCGCCGTCCTAAACTGAATGGTATCGACTGCATCCACGGCAAATTGTCGATATCAATTTTTTCCTGTTTCGGCGAACCTTTGAAGATACCGTCGAACTCGATGTTTTTCTTGACACGTATTGCAGTGAAATCGCTTTTCTTAGTGATGGTCTTATAGTGGATGTACGAAGTCGCATAACTCAAATCGTGCTTAAATACAAAAGTCTCCATTGGGCGATAGACCGTCAGTTGTTGATTCGAGTCCGGGGCGTATTCCCATTGAATACGTACCGTATCTTTCCCTTTCCGCTCTTCAAACCGGTAGCTCCCTTTGGGAAAGAACGTAACTGTTTGTTGAGAGTATGAAGGCGCTGCGGCGAGAAACACGACGATGAAAAACCCGAATGCAACAGTATAGCGTTTGTATTGCTTTGTTTGTGTGGTAGTCATTTGTTATATGTCCCGGCTTGCCGAAAGTGAATTCATGTAGTAAACTACTTAGTACTTATGAACGAACGAAATCCTACCCATCAGCCACCGGTACTCGAACCGGTGCGGGATGATCCCCGTGATCATCGCATTGTTAGCCGCGAACTTGTTTTAAAATGGCCGAAAACCGATTTGCATTGCCATCTTGACGGTTCTGTGCGGGTCGAAACGGTTTGGGACTTAGCCCTCCAACAAGGTATTACGTTACCTTCCGCAAACATTGAAGAACTCCGGAATGCGCTGATGGTCGGCGACCGTGCCCACAACCTCCGGGAGTACCTCGAACCATTCCACATTGTCAATCTAGTCTTGCAGGAAAAAGAAGCGCTCGAACGTGCCGCTTTCGAACTTGCGGAAGATGCATGGAACGAAGGGGTATGGTACATCGAAGTTCGGTTCTCACCAATTTTACATATCCATCACGGTTTGCGTTTAACGGAAATCATGGATGCGGTGCTAACCGGATTGGCGCGTGCCGAGCGGCAATACGGTGTTCGTACCGGCGTGATTGTCTGCGGGATACGTTCGATTGAACCGGAAGTGTCACTACGTCTCGCTGAATTAACCGTTGCCTACAAAAACAAAGGGGTTGTCGCCTTTGATTTAGCCGGTGCTGAAGACAACTACCCGGCGAAAGACCACGTCGATGCATTTCTCCTCATTCGCAAAAATAACATTAACTGTACCGTGCATGCCGGGGAGGCGTGGGGTCCCGACAGTATCAGTCAAGCCCTGCACAATCTCTCGACACATCGTATCGGGCACGGTACCCGCTTGAAAGAAAATGGCGATTTACTCAATTATGTAAATGACCACAGGATACCGTTGGAAATTTGCGTTACTTCGAATGTGCAAACGAAAGTTGTTCCTTCGTATGAACAACATCCGATTCGCTTTTATTACGATTGCGGTTTGCGCGTTACGATTAACACGGACAATCGTACCATCAGCGGTGTCAACATCACGGAAGAGTATTTGCGTGTCCACGAACGTTGCGGATTGACTCGCGCCGAACTCGAAGACATCGTTATCATGGGTTGGAAAGCGGCATTCCTGCCGTACCGCGAGAAAGCGATGCTGCTGAAACGTGCACTAATCGAAATGGAAAAGACGAGAGTGCCGTTTTAATCAATGCCCAGCAACATCGAAATCAAAGCCCGCGTACATGACTTTGCATCGTTACAAACGCGGGTCGAATCCATTTCTGACACATCCGTCCAAATCCTCCACCAATGCGACACATTTTTCGCATGTGCAAACGGTCGCCTCAAGTTGCGCCGTTTCCCCGATGGCACCGGTGAGTTGATTTTCTACCAACGCTCCGACACCACCGGCGCGAAAACTTCACACTATATCATTTATCCGACCTCGAACCCCGACTTGCTCAACGAAACCCTCACCAAGTCGAACGGTTTGCTTGGTGAAGTAATCAAAGAGCGCCATCTCTACCTCGTCGGTCAGACCCGTATCCATCTCGATAAAGTGGAACGTCTTGGCAATTTCATGGAGTTGGAGGTTGTACTCCAAACCGGTCAATCCGAGAGCGAAGGAGTGGCGATTGCGAACCAACTTATCGAGCAATTACACATCCAACCGGAGGATTTAATCGCCACTGCCTACTTTGACCTTCTTTATCCCTAATCTTGCATCTTTTTTATCTTTTCCCCTTGCCTCTTACCCGTTGCCCGTTTCCCCGTAGTTTTGTCCGTATCACGGATTTACTCTACATTCTCTGTTATATAACTTTTGGAGTACAACGTGTCGGAACGGGATGTCATTAAAATCGAAGGGGCACGCGAACATAACCTTCAGAACATTTCCCTCGAAATTCCCCGCAATCAATTAGTCGTCATCACCGGTTTGTCGGGTTCGGGTAAATCGTCGCTGGCATTCGATACGATTTACGCTGAAGGGCAACGCCGCTATGTCGAATCGCTCTCGGCGTATGCCCGTCAATTCTTGGGACTGATGGAGAAACCCGATGTTGACCGCATCGAGGGGCTATCTCCGGCAATTGCCATCCAGCAAAAAGCCGGTACCCGCAATCCCCGCTCGACCGTTGGTACAGTTACAGAAATTTATGATTATCTGCGGCTTCTCTATGCTCGTATTGGTATCCCCTATTGCCCGAATTGCGGTAAAAAAATCGAGCGGCAATCCGCTGAGCAAATTGTCGATTTACTTCTGTTTTATCCCGAAGATACCCGCATCAGTATCCTCGCCCCGCTGATTCGCGGACGCAAAGGGGAGTACAAAGAGCTCCTCGCCGAAATCAAGCGTGATGGTTATGTCCGGGTGCGGGTCGATGGTGTCCTCTACGGAATCGATGACCCGATTCCCCTCCAGAAAACTAAAAAACACACTATTGAAGTTGTCGTCGACCGTCTCAAAATCGAGAAGAAACTTCGCTCCCGTCTTGTCGATTCTGTCGAAACCGCACTAAAACTTTCGAGTGGTCTGCTTACTGTTGTCGAAGAATCCGGCGCCGAGCGCATGTTCAGCGAGCGTTTCGCCTGCATCGACTGTGGTATCTCAATCGAAGAACCGGTTCCCCGATTATTCTCATTTAACTCGCCTTACGGTGCATGTCCCACTTGTTCGGGTCTCGGAACCAAGATGGAAATTGATCCCGAGCGCATTGTCGCCAATCCCCATCTATCAGTCAAAGAAGGTGCACTCGCCAATAGTGTCAGCGGCGATACCCTATTCAATCAGATGATGGAACAGATGGCGAAAGTGCAGGGCTTCAAGATTGACATCCCGTGGGAGAAGCACACCAAGCAACAAAAGCAGATGATTTTGTACGGAACCGGTAGTGAAAAATATAAATTCCGGTTTACCCATACCGATAAAAACCGCTACTGGGAGCAGACCGGAAAATGGGAAGGGGTTATACCGAATCTTCATCGGCGTTATTTGCAAACAGAATCGACCGCAATCCGCGAATGGATAGAAGGATTCATGGGCTCGATTTTGTGTCCTGATTGCAACGGAGCGCGGCTCAAGCCCGAAGCTCTCGCGATTAAAGTCCAAAATCGTTCCATTGCCGAAGTCACATCGTATTCAATTTTATCTGCCGTCGAGTTCTTCAATAGTTTGACTCTGAACGAACGCGAAAGTAAAATCTCATATCAAATCCTCAAAGAAATCAAAGCCCGGCTCGGTTTCTTATTCAATGTCGGTCTCGAATATCTGACACTGAGCCGTACCGCCGGAACGTTATCGGGTGGGGAGGCACAGCGAATCCAACTTGCCACCCAGATTGGCAGTCAGTTAGTTGGTGTACTATACATTCTTGACGAACCATCCATCGGTCTCCATCAGCGCGATAATACCAAATTGATTCACACCCTTGAACAACTACGCGACCTCCACAATACCGTCATCGTCGTCGAACACGATGAAGAGACGATGCGTTCTGCGAATCATATCGTTGACTTAGGGCCGCGCGCGGGTCGTTTCGGTGGGAAAATTGTCGCGCAGGGAAGTTATGAAGACATCGTGAAGGTACCGGAATCGTTGACAGGACAATATCTCTCCGGTGCGATGAAAATCGATGTACCGAAGAAACGGCGAACTGGAAACGGTTTGAATTTGAAGGTAACCGGCGCGACCGGAAACAACCTGAAGAACCTCGATGTAACAATTCCCCTCGGAAAATTCGTAACTGTAACTGGTGTTTCCGGTAGCGGTAAATCATCACTGATAACTGAAACAATGACCCGTGCTCTTGCCCAAAAATTGAATAAAGCACGTGAACAATCATTGCCCTATTCCAAGATTATCGGCTTGGAACACTTAGACAAAATTATCGAAATCGACCAATCCCCCATTGGGCGCACACCGCGCTCTAATCCAGCCACATACACCGGCCTTTTCGGTGCTATTCGCGATTTGTTCTCGCAACTTCCTGAAGCCAAAATGCGTGGCTATTCTCCCGGTCGCTTTAGTTTTAATGTAAAAGGCGGGCGCTGTGAGACGTGCGAAGGGGATGGCATTCTCAAAATCGAAATGTATTTCCTTCCCGATGTCTATGTGACTTGCGAAGCATGTAATGGACGGCGATACAATCGTGAGACCCTTGAAGTCAGATATAAAGGAAAAAGCATCGCGGACGTATTGGAAATGACAGTGGAAGAGGCACTCGAATTTTTCAATGCGATTCCACCCATCCGCAGAAAACTCCAAACTCTGTTCGATGTCGGTCTTGGATATATACATCTCGGACAACAGGCGACGACTCTTTCCGGCGGCGAAGCGCAGCGCGTGAAACTTGGCACTGAATTGTCGCGCATGGCGACTGGAAAAACAATTTATGTGTTGGATGAACCAACTACCGGGCTTCATTTTGCCGACATCAAACTTTTGTTGGAAGTATTACAACGGTTAGTGGACAAAGGGAACACCGTAGTTGTCATTGAACATAACCTCGATGTAATCAAAGTGGCCGATTGGGTGATTGATTTAGGGCCGGAAGGAGGCGATGCCGGTGGTGAAATAATTGCTGAAGGAACACCCGAACAGGTCGCTAAAAATCGTGCGTCTTATACCGGGCAATATTTAAAGCAAGTGATTTGAAGTATTGAATTGTCCCAAATGAAAACAGCGCCTCCAATTTCACCCACAATACTTGCTACCGCCCTTGAAATGGCGGTTACTGCGGCGTTACAGGCAGGCAAGTTGTTGCGTGAAGATTGGCTATTACCCGATGGGCCGCGCGGTTCTGGCAGTCACGCTGAGATAGATGAAGTTGCTGAAGCACTAATTCGAGATTCGTTATTAACTGGTTTTCCCGAATGGGGTTTTCAAGGCGAAGAAACCGAGCCCGACTTATTTCCTATTGGCAAACCCTACTGGTGTGTTGATCCGAATGACGGTACGATTGAGTACCTGAAGGGCTCACGCGGCTCCACCGTATCCATTGGACTTATCTATGACGGACAACCAATACTCGGCGTCGTTTATTCGCCTCTTACTCCTGACGACAACGGTGACTTGTTCACTTGGTGCGAAGGTCAACAATTACTTAGAAATGGAAAACCTCTCCCACAACTAATTGGAATAATTCCGCCCGAAGAACAAATTATGTTAGCTGCATTGAATGCGGACAAAAAATATCGTATAAACCTCAAATTAATCGAGCCATCCCGTTTTCGAGTTGCCAACAGTATTGCGCATCGTTTAGCGCTGGTCGCGGCGGGTGAAGGGGATATCGGTGTCTCGATTAACAATCCGAAAAGTTGGGATATTGCCGGTGGCCATGCTATCCTCCGTGGAGCGGAAGGAATCGTTTGCAGTGAGAAACAACAACCGATGCGATACAGTGAACATGGTGAGTTAATCAATCACGGTCGTTGGTTGTTTGGCGGGCATCCGAATACCATCAAGCGATATGCCAACATCGCTTGGGATGAAATATTTCGAGTACGCCCCGATATTAGTCCAACTGATGATCCCCCTTATCCTATCCGTTTAGCGCGCGGCGTTCACTTTCATGGCGATGCAGCCATACTTAACCGCGCGCAAGGTTGCTTGTTAGGACAACTTGCCGGCGATGCCCTTGGAACAATGGTCGCTTACCGGACAACCGAAGAAATTAACGAAATATTTCCCACCGGTGGAAAAATCCAAATGAAAAGTTCGGGAGTGTGGAACACTATGCCCGGACAAATTACCGAAGCATCGGAATTGGCGATATTGCTCGCCAGATCGATCATCGCGATGGGGAGTTACGACGCCGAAACGGTAATGCGTTATAATACTTGGTGGTATTCAAAAATTCCATTCGATGTCGGTAACACAATTCGCAATTCATTTGAAGCCGCAAGCGTTGCGACCAACTCACGGGCAGTAGCCGCTATCGCCGCCGCTACCAAGTACCGGATGAGCGAAACCTGCGGTGCGCTGATGCGTGTTACGCCTTTGGCGATTTATAATTACTACAGTAATGACGATACCATTTCCGACGATGCGATGATGGATTCTCAATTATCCCACTGTTCGCCGGTTTGTCTTGGTGCTAACGCTGTTTTTTGCATTGCATTGAAGTATGCAATTACAACCGGTAATAATATCGACGCCTACCAAGCTGCACTTCGTTGGTCAAAAATCCACACCGTACCCCCTGTAACCGATGCGTTAAGCCGTGCTCAATCCGAACTACCGGACGATTACCTATCGAATAAACGTTGGGTAATTGTCGCACTGCAAAATGCTTTCTACCACTTACTTCATACTGATTCAATGGTTGAAGCCATAGAAGCGACGATACGAAATGGCGGCGATTGCGATACCAATGCGGCGATTTGTGGTGCGTTGATGGGTGCCCTGCATGGCAGAACGGCAATACCACAAGAGTGGAGCCGTGTGCTGCTAAGTTGTCACCCGGCGGATGGATTGCAACATATTCACCAACCACGGCCACCGGCGGCGTGGGGTGTGGATGCCCTTGAACTGGCGGAAAGATTGTTAGTGGCGGGTACCGGTCTCGCCTAAACTTACGAATTACTTGAGTAGCACTCCTGTTTTTGGCTTACTATCTTTACCACTGACATTTACACATCGAAGTAAAGGAAAACCGAATGACCTCGCACGATTTTTTATCCATGACCGACTGGTCTCGCACCGAATTAGACCAAGCGCTACAGTTAGCGCAAAATCTCAAAGCTGAACTCAAAGCAACCGGTACCCACAAATCAAAACCATTAGCCGGGAAAACCTACGGTTGTATTTTTCATAAAGCGTCGCTTCGCACCCGGATATCGTTTGAAACCGGAATCTACCAACTCGGTGGGAATTCTTTGTACATCACCGAGAAAGAAATTGAACTTGGTAAACGTGAAACCATTGAAGATGCCGCCCGCGTTTTATCGCGCTACTTGAGTGGAATCGTAATTCGGACTTTCTCGCAAAACGATATTGCAAAATTAGCTGAGTGGGCAAACATTCCTGTTGTGAATGCATTAACTGATTTACTCCACCCTTGCCAGTTGATGGCTGACTTACAAACAATAGTCGAGCAAAAGGGAAAAATTGATGGATTGAAGGTTGCTTATCTTGGCGATGGCAACAATATGGCAAATTCGTGGATTGAAACCGCAAACCGTTGGGCAATAGATTTACGGATTGGAACATCTCCAGAAACATTACCGGATGCCACAATCCTTGCTAAAGCCCGAAACGAGGGTCCCGGTAAAGTAACAGTTACGCATGATGCAATCGAAGCCGTTTCGGGAGCCGATGTAATCTATACTGACGTCTGGGCATCGATGGGAGCAAAGGATAAGACCGATATAAACGCTGACCGGTTGAAGAGTTTCCAAGTAAACATGGCCCTGTTGCGACATGCCAAACCGGATGTGATTGTAATGCATTGTTTACCGGCTGAACGGGGTCGAGAGATAACCGACGAAGTAATCGAAAGCAAACACTCCGTAGTGTTTGATGAAGCGGAAAACCGACTTCATGCCCAAAAAGCTATTCTAAGTATGCTAACCGAATAAATTTTTAATACTCAGGTTTAACTTCGTATCGCCGGGTTTTGTTTGTACATTGCTATGCAATTGATAGAGGAATGCTTCCACTAACCACTTAAAGGTGCCTTGTGACCGACATGTTCACTATAGTAGTTGCCTCGCTTCTTGGTATGGCGATACTATTGTATTTGGTTTCCCGAATACTGCGCCGTAACCCTTCCATCAATACGGAAGAGTTCAACTCGGTGATTAAGAGTGAATTTGCCCGGGCGAAACGCCTGAACCGAAGCGTGGCAATGATAGAAGTGGAATTTGAAGCGAAAAGGAAAATCGATTTAATTAATCTGCTCACTATCGACCGCTTGTTAATCCGGGACTATGACCACGTTTCGTTAATCAGTCCTGATAAGTATCTGATACTGTGGCCAGACAACCAAACAAACATCGAAGCAAGCGTCGTCAAAAATCACATCGTATCGCGCCTCTCCGGTGTTCGTGGAATCAAACATATTGGTGTAGCAATTTTTCCCAATCAAGGCGAGGATTTCGATCAATTGATAAAAATAGCTGAAGCAAAGTGAAACAATGATTAAAAAAAAAAGCCGGTACGAGTACCGGCTTTTTTTTACTTAATTAGAACACCCAGCCGCTTACCTACGACTTTAAATTTTTCTATCGCAGTCTCGATATGTTCTGTCGTGTGCGCGGCTGAAATCTGCACTCGTATTCTCGCTAATCCTTTTGCCACTACCGGATAAGAGAATCCAATAACATAAATTCCTTCATCCAATAGTTCTTTCGCCATCTTGGCTGCCAGTACCGCATCACCAAGCATAACCGGACATATCGGTGTCTCACCCTTCACATTAAAGCCGTTGTTTATCATCGCAAACCGGAACTTACGGGTGTTTTCAAATAGATGTTCGCGTAATTCCGGTAGATCATCCACCAACTTGAACGCTTCAACCCCAGCCGCCGCCACCGCCGGTGCAAGCGTATTCGAAAATAAGTATGGACGGGACTTTTGCCGCAGCCATTCGATAAGTTCTTTTCTTCCCGTCGTAAATCCACCGGTAGCGCCACCCAGCGCCTTGCCCAAAGTCGAGGTAATCAAATCAACCCGACTCAACACACCGGTAAGTTCACACGATCCTCGTCCGTGTTTCCCTAAAAAGCCGGAACCGTGGCAATCATCCACCATCACCAGTGAATCATATTTTTCCGCTAAATCACATATCGCTTCGAGTGGTGCCACGTCGCCGTCCATCGAAAAAACACCGTCGGTAACAATAATTCTGAAACGGTATTCCTGCGCGGCTTTCAGTATTTCCTCAAGATCGTTCATGTCCTTATGGCGATAACGAAAACGTTCCGCTTTGCACAACCGAATCCCGTCGATAATACTGGCATGATTTAATTCGTCGGAGATGAGCGCATCTTGCCCTGTTAACAACGGTTCGAATACGCCGCCGTTCGCATCGAAGCAAGCGGCATAGAGAATTGTATCGTCAGTAGTAAAAAAATTAGCAATTGTCTTTTCCAACTCTTTATGTAAATCCTGTGTACCGCAAATAAAGCGAACGCTGGAAAGGCCGAATCCCCGTTCATCCAACGCTTTCTTCGCTGCCGCGATTAGGCGCGGATGATTTGCAATCCCAAGGTAATTATTCGCGCAAAAATTAATTACCTCACCTTGTGCGGTGCGGATTACGGCATCCTGAGCGGATAACAAAACCCGCTCTTCCTTGTACAGGCCTTCTACGCGCAGTTGTTGGATATGATTTTGCAACCGTTCGCGCATCCGATTCGAAAACATAAAACTCCTTGTATGTGGCGGGATTCTAACAAACACGCCACTTCACGAAACTAAAAACTACAATCCACTTTGTGTTTATCCAACTTTGTTATTTTCGATAGGTTTCAGTGATTTCGACACCAACCGTACCGCACCGGTAATCCCCGCAATGAGTGGATTTATTCGCAATAAATTAGTATCTTACATCCATCAATCGATGAAAACCGTGATTAGTTGGCGCTTTGCTTCGTAATGTTCGTCAATTCTGCCGGTACCTCCAATCGTTGATTACCCTGGACCTACAAGTAACTCATACCTAAATAGTCATTTGTTGGTTCAACTTTGTGACAGCTTTCACATCTTGCCGTAACATTTTTATGAGGTTCCCCCATGAGTCATTTCGGTTCGTATGAAAAAGAATATGCTAACTTCGATTGGTCGATCGCTGAGCGCGAACTCGACTATAAACCCGGCGATACAATCAACATCGGCTGGTATTGCAGTGACCGCATTTGCCAAAAAGGCAAAGCGAACAAAAAAGCCCTGTTATGGGAAAACCATTTAGGTGAAACCAAAACCTTTACCTACAACGATGTTCGGGTCTATTCGAACCATTTCGCCACTTACTTACAGGAACTTGGAATCCAGCCCGGCGAGCGGGTTTGCCTCTTCATGGATAGAGCGCCTGAATTGTATATCGGTTTTGTCGGCATCTTGAAAATGGGAGCTGTCGTACAACCGCTGTTTTCCGCATTCGGCGATGAATCGCTGTTCACCCGCCTCAACAACGCAAAAACCACGGCAATTTTTACCCAAAAGAAACATGTCGCAAAAGTTCGTAAAATCCTGAAAGACCTACCGGATTTACGATATATTATTGTCATCGATGCCGGTGATACTCCTCTAAAAGAAGGTGAGCTTTCTTTCGTGATGGAGAGTAAACGGGTCGAAAATTTTGAATCGTATCCGAGTAAAGGTGAAACGCCGTCCGTGTTACATTACACGTCCGGTACGACCGGCCAGCCGAAAGGCGCCCAGCACGTCCACGGTTCGCTCGTGTCGCAATATTTCACCTCGAAAATGGTACTCGATTTGCAAGAAGACGATGTGTACTGGTGTAATGCTGATCCGGGTTGGGTAACTGGTACGTCGTACGGAATCATCGGCCCTTGGTCGAATGGTGTCACCCAAGCCGTACTCGATGCCGGTTTCAGCTCCGAAGCATGGTACAAGTTCATTGAAAAATATCGCATCACCGTTTGGTACTCCGCTCCAACCGCAATTCGTTTGTTGATGCGCGATGGTACCGAAGTCACTACTCGCTTCGACTTATCATGTTTGCGGCACCTTGCCAGTGTTGGCGAACCGTTGAATGCCGAAGCCGTTATCTGGTCGCAGGAAGCGTTTGGGAAAATGTTCCACGATACCTTCTGGCAAACCGAGACCGGCTGTATCGTAATTACCAATTTCCCCGGAATGACGATTAAACCCGGTTCGATGGGTAAACCATTCCCCGGTATCACTGCAACGGTACTCGATTTGAAAACCTATGAACCGATAAAAGAAATCGGGAGGGTCGGGTTAATCGCGCTCAAACCCGGTTGGCCATCAATGATTCGCACTTACTGGAATAACGAAGTCGGATACAAAGGGAAATTCAAAAACGGTTGGTTTATTTGCGGCGACCGCGCCTCCATCGACAAAGATGGTTACTATTGGTTTGTCGGTCGTGACGATGACGTAATCAATACCGGCGGTCATTTGGTCGGCCCGTTCGAAATTGAATCTGCGTTGCTTGAGCATCCGGCAGTCGCGGAATCGGCGGCAGTAGCGAAACCCGATAAAGTCAACATGGAAGTCGTGAAGGCATTTGTCGCGCTTAAGCCGGGCTTTGAAGTAACTACCGATCTCGAACTCGAAATCATGAACTTTATCCGTAAACGGTTGTCGCCGCTTGCGATGCCGCAGGAAATCGAATTTGTGAAGTCACTACCGAAAACACGTAGCGGTAAAATCATGCGTCGTGTGCTTCGTGCGCAGGAATTCGGCGAACCGGTCGGTGATTTGTCTTCGTTAGAGAACGACTAAGATGTCGGAAATAATCGCTATCGCGGTATTATTCATTGTAATATTCGCGGTAATGATTTTTGTCTGGCGCAAACGGCACACTCTGACGAGTAACGCGCAATTCACAGCCGCGACTGTCTTCGAGAATTTCCAGACTGCGGAAAAAGGACGTGCAATCGAGCAAGTCCACATTCAGGAAGAGACGAAGAAAGTCGACGAGAGCGGTAACAAATAGTAGGGGCGGACCCCCGTGTCCGCCCGTAATCTTTATTTTTTTTATCGGGTACCGCAGACCTCTAGGTCTGCATCTTTATCATCTTTTAACTAATTGGAGTTACACATGGCAGCTATTCATGACGCGGTTCTGAATTACATCAAGAAAGAATATATGGAAGAGGACGACGACACCGAGATGACGTTCGATACCCCGCTCATCAGCGGTGGTATTGTCGATTCATTCTCAATGGTATCGCTCAAGGTATTCCTCGAGAAAAAATATTCGATTTCGATTCCCGATGCGAAAGCGACACCGCAGGCATTCGACACCGTAAACAAGATTGTGAAACTCGTCCACGAATTTCGTCCCGACGCCCAATAGGTACTGGTGTCCGGTGCTGAGTGGTAGGTATTAGGTAATACAAACGGCTCTTTCTTTTCCTACCACCCACAACCTATCACCTTCTACCTTTTTACGATTAAACCAGAGGAAAACATGGCCTACACCAAAGCACGTGAGCATTTCGCGAATACTCTCGCGAAGATTAAAGAAGACGGTCTGTTCAAATCGGAACGTTTGATTTGCAGTCCGCAATCCGCCGATATCAAAGTCCGCTTTCCCGCCGATGCACCGGAGAAGGCGGTTATCAATATGTGTGCGAACAATTACCTCGGTCTCTCCAGCCATCCCGAAGTCATCAAAGCCGCCCATGCCGCCCTCGACTCCCGTGGGTATGGAATGTCGTCTGTGCGCTTCATCTGCGGTACGCAGGACATCCATCGCGAGCTCGAAGTAGCTACCGCGAAGTTCCTCGGAATGGAAGATGCCTGTGTTTTCGGAAGCTGTATGGATGCCAACGCCGCAGTATTCGAAGTGCTGATGACTGAAGAGGACGCGATAATCTCCGACCGTTTGATTCATGCTTCCCTCATCGACGGTATCCGCCTCTCGAAAGGACAGAACTTCAACTACAAGCATGCGAACATGGAGCATCTCGAAGAGAAATTGCAAGAGACGCAGAATTGCCGCATCCGCCTAATCGTGACCGATGGTGTCTTCTCGATGGATGGCGATATGGCACCGTTGGATCAGATTTGCGCACTTGCCGAGAAATATGACGCGATGGTGTTGGTCGATGACTCGCACGGCACCGGTCACATCGGCAAAACCGGTCGTGGTGTCCACGAATATTTCGGTGTGATGGACAAAGTGGACATCATCACCACTACCTTCGGTAAAGCCCTCGGTGGCGCAACCGGCGGGTGTGTGGTCGGTCCGAAGGAAGTTGCCGAAATGATGAAGCAACGCGGACGTACTTACTTATTCTCGAATGCGATTCCGCCGACGACTGCCGCCGCTTCGCTCAAAGTGCTCGAATTGCTAAGTGGTTCTACCGAACGCCGCGACAAATTAGAGAAACTGACCGAATACTGGCGAAAAGGACTCATTGAAGCCGGTCTCGACATCAAGGCGGGGAATACACCCATCGTTCCCGTCATGCTCTACAATGCGAAATTGGCGCAGGAGTTCAGCAAGAGTTTGTACGACGAAGGGATTTACGCCGTCGGGTTCTTCTTCCCGGTCGTTCCTGCCGCACAAGCGCGTATCCGCACCCAAATCAGTGCCGCGCACGACTTCACTCATCTCGACAAAGGTCTTGCCGCCTTCACCAAGATTGGTAAGAAGCTCGGCATCCTCGGCATGAAGAAGAAGGACATCATCGCTAAGTTTGGGGAATAAATAATTTACTTCAACTTAAAAGGCGGGTTGCAAGACCCGCCTTTTATTTGTAATTTTTCTTTGTATTTAAAATTATTGATAAATAAAAGGAGTTTAAATGGCAAATCTTCCTTATGTCACTGCTACCGGAAATGTAGAAAGGGCACTAAACGCTATTAAATCTGCGGCAACTCCGGAACGTGTTACTCAAGATTTTGTTAAAGAAGTATTAAATATACCAGGTGGTTCTGGTAATCAAATGACTACTTTCCTAAAAAGAATAGGATTCGCTAATAGTGATGGGACTCCTTCTGAGTTATACAAATCATTTAGAAATCCCACTACCTCGGGTAAAGCTGCTGCAAAAGCATTACGAATTGGTTACACTTCTCTTTACGTACGTAATGAATATATGCATCAATTATCTGATGAAAAGCTTCGTGGGTTGTTGGTTGAAGAAACAGGTTTAGAAGATAATTCCACAGTAGTCACTTTGATTTTCGGATGTATTAAGGCAATTAAAAAATTCGCGGATTATACGGTAACAAATGAAGTGATTGGAGGAACAGATTTGACCGAAACACCAGAAACTCCACCACCAGCAGGCAATCGTAATCCTAGCATACCAGCAAACAATTCGAATTTAGGATTTAACATTTCATATACGATCAACCTTAACCTACCTGTTACATCAGATATTTCAGTCTTTAATGCAATTTTTAAAAGTTTGAAGGAAAACCTACTGAAAGGTAATAATGAACAAATTTGATGATCAGTTACGGTCTTTTGGTATGTCTGGGTTTATGATCACAGAGGATTTTCGAAGATTAGAACAAAAGTATGAAATTAACTTGGTCATACTACTGCCTCTCTACCTCAGCACCCAGTAGAAGACTATCCGCAGTTTGAGAAAAGTGTACGCGTTGAAGCCGCTATTATGACTCAGCATTATGAACTTTTCTATTGCCTTGAAAATGCTATACGAAAATTAGTGACCGAGACTTTTCAAGAAAGCTATGGTTTAACGTGGTGGGAGAATAGTGCAAAAATACCAAGCGATGTTGTTTTAGAAGTCAACAGACGCATAAAGCAAGAAACAGATGGTGGTGTAACAAGACGTTCAGATATGTCTATAGATTACACAACTTTTGGAGAGCTCTCAAAGATCATTACGTCAAACTGGGATATTTTTGGAACGATTTTCTCAAGTCGAAGAGCAGTTGAAAGAGTTATGAACACACTTAATGTACTTAGAGGTCCGATAGCGCATTGTTGTCCCATTACAGACGATGAAGTTATAAGATTAAAACTTGCGGTAAAAGATTGGTTTAGAATGATAGGTTAATATTGCTTACTTACCTTGTTTGTTTAAAGAATATTCGAAATGATTGAATCGTACTTAATGCAAAATTTCTCCTTATTGTCCTCAGGATTTCACTGTATACATACAGACAACTAGTAGATTGAAAGGTCTTCATTGGGCATCATCTTCAATAACGCCGCCCTCCTTGTCCGGGCAAAACTTAATCACGTCAAGTTCGACGAAATCCTTACCATCGGGCATCAGGATCAATACCTCTCGCAATCCCAAATCGTACGCTTGGCAAAATTCTGCGGACTAACCCACGACATCACCGGACTATCTTCCCAAAAACATATCGACAAATTCTTTACCCTATTCCTCGATGCGAAAAATGTTTCATCCATCGACTACAGCGAATATGAAGGGTGTACTATCATCCACGATATGAACCAACCGGTTGACCCCAAGTATTATGAAAAATACGATGTGGTAATCGACGGTGGTTCGCTCGAGCACATTTTTAATTTCCCGGTAGCCGTTTCGAATTGCATGAATATGGTTAAACCGGGCGGTAGTATCTTCATCTTCACGATGTGCAATAACCACGCCGGGCACGGCTTCTACCAATTTAGCCCGGAACTCTTTTTCCGCATCTTCCAACCGGAAAATGGATTTAAAATCTGCGACGTCATCGTCGAGAAACACCCCTACCCCGGTGCCGAGCTATCACCACGAACAAAATGTTACTCGGTCACCGACCCCGTAGTTGTGCGTGGCCGCGTCGGATTGAAAAGCCGGACTCCTGTCATGATGATGGTTCACGCCAAACGCACCGCCGTCAAACCGCTGTTCGTCGCCAGTCCCATCCAATCCGACTACCAATCCGAGTACAACAAATTCACTGAATCTTCTGAGCAATCCGCCAACGCGAAAAAGTCAATGCGCGATGTAGCAAAAAAAATCTACAAAAGTTTACCTCTGCGTGTGCAATATTTCCTTCGCGGTAATTATCAACGAAAGAGTTTTTCCTTCTCGAATCGGCGGTTCTACAAACGGTGGTATCCGCTAAAGCCGATCTCGAAATAGCGGTATTATTTGCTTGCTGTTGCTTGCTCAAACCCCTATTTTATAGAACAAACGGAATTACCCCGGAATCATCCTAATGACCAACAGACAACGAAATATCCTCATCCTCGCCGGTATTGTTATCGTAATTGCCATTTTTTTCCCCATTATCAAACGCAACTACGACGATATTACCGACCAATTTCAGCAGGAAAAACTCTACCGCTCCTTCGGCGATTCCGTCTTGGTCTTTCCCTTCGTCTCATACAAAAGTACCGGCGTCATCCAGTTCCGCCTCAATCATGACAAACACAATGTATCTTACAACTGCATGGTCAGCGCAGACAGTGGTTACATCCTGAGCGATTCGAGTAACGGTGCGATAACCATCGAGTTAAATGACAAATCCGCATTTCTCCTCGATAAAGTTGTCCTGACGAAAAAGACCAGCATCGCCGATGTCAGCGATAATGTCTGCTCGTTCATCTATCGCGGTGAGTGCGATGTCCCTGTCAAACTGTTTGTCAAAGTGAAATCCGTTACTGTATTCAATACTCTGACTTTCCTCCGCAAAGCAAATCCCGCCGACCTTGCCGACCGGAAACAGAAAAAACACGCGACCGAAATCAAGCCGCGTGTCACCGAAGTATCCAATGAAGAGATGGTGATCTGGAAAAAGAAAGCGGAGCGCATCCGTTTAGGGATGTCCTACCGCGAGATGATTGACAACGCCGGCGAACCACGCTACACTGAGCGCATCACTTCATCCGAGCGTATTGTCGATGGGTACGATGAAGTAAAATACAATTATGGAATCAAGTGGGTCTATCTGCGCAATAAATTAGTCGCGATGATTAGGTAACGCCTCACCACCCCGATAATACTTCTTGTGTCGTTCTTACTCTTCCCAATCTCGGGAAAATATTCTGTACCGCAAATTCGTGCATTTCCGCTTTTAAACCAGCCATTCCGTCTTCGACAAATATCAATGCATAATTATGTTCGAATGCATCCCGTGCTGTCGATTCTACTCCGAAATTGGTTGAGATACCGCCAATCACAATTGTCTTGATACCACGCCGCCTCAGCTGTAAATCGAGTTCTGTTCCGTAAAACGCCCCCCACTGCTTTTTCGTAATCACAATGTCGTGTTCTTTCGGTCCCATTTCCGGTACAATAATACTCCAATCAGCCGGCAATGCACCGCTACGGAAAGGTGTCGAATCAACCTGAACTTGTACCCGGTCGCTCCCATCTTCCACGAATGCAACCCGTACTAACACCACCTGTGCACCCGCTTGGCGGAATTTATCCGCAATCTTCGCACAATTCGCAACGACACTACTCGCGGCGTGCGGCATCGTCTGTTGACTCGCGATCCCTTTTTGTAAGTCAATAACCACAAACGCGGTAGTTTTAGCATCAATCGAAAGTTCGTTTTCCGGCATGATTTACTCCTGATTTATCATACCAAGATACAAAAAAAGAGGTTGGGCAATCTGCCCAACCTCTAAAAGTTTCATAAAAAGAGTTTATCCCAAATACGCTCGAAGTGCGCGTGATCGTGAAGGGTGGCGCAGTCGCCGGATGGCTTTCTCTTTGATTTGGCGGACGCGTTCCCGTGTCAGTTTGAGTTTTTCACCGATTTCTTCTAATGTGAGTGCAGGGAGGTGTACGTCTTCGACTTCCGGTGGGAGTGTCGGATCGACATCATCTTTTTTCTGCAAGCCGAAGTACCAGCGAATTACGTCTGCTTCACGTTCGGTCAATGTTGCAAGCGCCCGTTCAATTTCTTTTTCCAGTGAGTCGCGTACTAAATCAACGTCGGGGGATGGGGACGATTCATCCTGTAAGATATCGAGTAACCGGTTGTCTTCCCCTTGGCTGAACGGTGCATCCATCGACAAATGCCGACCGTTCATCTTCAATGTTTCCAGTACTTCTACCGGTGACATTTCGAGCGCTTCCGCGATATCGTCTACGGTGGGTTCGCGCTCTTGTTGTTGTTCGATTGTCGAATATGCTTTGGTAATCTTGTTGATTGCACCGACGCGGTTTAACGGTAATCGCACCACGCGCGATTGTTCCGCGAGTGCCTGCAATATCGACTGACGAATCCACCACACTGCGTAACTGATGAACTTAAATCCGCGCGTTTCGTCAAATCGCCGTGCCGCTTTGATTAAGCCAAGGTTTCCTTCGTTGATAAGGTCGCTTAGCGACAACCCTTGATTTTGGTACTGCTTTGCCACCGAGACGACAAAGCGCAAATTGGCTTTCGTCAATGTCTCGAGTGCACGTTCTCCATCGCGATTTCCTTTGCGAATCCGTTTAGCAAGCTCGATTTCGTCTTCTGCTGTAAGCAGGGGTACTTCACCGATTTCCTGCAGATAGCGTTCCAACGATTGGTTCGCGCGAAGATTCATTCACTTCTCCTATCGGATTGAATTTTCAACCAATACCAAAACTGTTTTTATAAAATTGGTAAAATCAATGGATGAGTGCATACATACGTAGTAATACATCCGTTAACGAATGGTCATAACCAACGCAACGGAAGTAATTGTAACCTCGTTATTACAGAGCTGTTCGAAGTTAACAATATAACATTGCGTTTATACAACGGCAATCAAAATACGAGTAGGAAAGTCGGGAAGTTGTACTCCCGGAGGACTTTAATGTCGTAGTTCACAGTATGATACGTGATTTCTGATTGAATCTATTTTTTTCGAATGCCAAGTAACCCATCAAGGAATTTGTGCAAATATCCCGCCGCATGCTCATCCGTCATTACTTCACCCAAAATGCCCCGCGCATGATTGATAAAATTGTCCATTCCGTCACGAGGCACAAAGCCGTTCTGGTCTAACCGTTCCCGAACCCGTTTGTAAAACCATTCGACTTCTTCCGGGCTCGATTTTCCGCGATTTTCTGCGGGTGGTGCCGCATGGAAAGCACGGAAAAGCTCATACAAAACAACTTGGACGGATTGCGCAAGATTATAGGATGGATACGGCACCGCCGCTGGAATTGTCGTCCAGAGTTCGCATCGTTCCATCTCATCATTCGTAAGACCGGTATCTTCCCGTCCGAATACCACCGATACCCGTGAAGTTGACGGGTATTCCGACAATTTTAGCGCTAATTCCCGCGGGTCTAACGATGTTCGGTTGCTGTGCCGTGGCCGGGCCGTCGTCGCTACCGTTATAACACTGTCGCTGATTGCGGTTTCAAAATCATCCGTCAGGAGGGCATTTTGTAAAATATCTACAGAACCCCATGCCATGGCGTATGCCGCTCCACGATCCAACGGGTGCTGTAAATCGACAATAGCCAATTCGTTGAACCCGCTTACACGTAATGCCCGTGCTGCGGCGCCAATATTTCCCTCATTTTGCGGTGCGACCAAAACGACCCTCACTTTTGGGCCACTTAGCCGTTCCCAAATCGGTCTTGTTAAATCTCCTGTTTTCATTTCCATTTTGTATCTTTTCTTTCCTTAACCCGTTATTCGGCGGTAGTTGTCTAATCCTTGATTCCGTTTTACCTTGTATGTACGTAAGTTACAAGATATCTGAGTTGGACTCGTAAGTCCAACTTGAAGTGATTCTTACAATTACATACAAACTATACTTTCTGTATTTACCCTATTTATTTGCGGTTTCAGGAGTTTTCATGTCGTATCGCGAACAACTGCTTGTCAAATTTAAGGAACGATCTGCTGTTATTGGTGTAATCGGTCTCGGTTACGTTGGTTTACCGCTTGCTGTAGAAACTGCCAAAGCCGGCTACAAAGTTATCGGTGTGGAAGTCGATACCGGTAAAATCAAAAAAGTGAACAGTGGTGAAAATTATATCGGTGATGTCGACGATGCCGAGTTGAAACAGTACACCTCATCCGGTAAATTGCATGCCACTGCCGATTTCATGGAACTTAAGAAAGCAGATGTCGTTGCGATTACGGTTCCTACCCCATTGAACAAAACCGGCGATCCCGATATGAGTTACATCGTGGATGCGCTCGAAATGATGACTGACGCAATCCATGCCGGTATGCTCGTTACGCTGGAATCGACAACTTATCCCGGAACTACCAATGAAGTCGTCGTACCGAAACTGGAAGCTACCGGATTGAAAATTGGTGAATCGGTCTTTGCATCCTTCAGCCCGGAGCGGGTTGATCCCGGCAATCCCACTTATCATACTCAAAACACCCCGAAAGTAGTTGGTGGTGCTACACCGGCTTGTTGTGATGTTTCAGTCGCGTTTTACGAAACCGTTATCGCGAATATCGTTCGCGTAAATAGTGCGACTGCTGCTGAAATGGTAAAGTTGTATGAGAATACATTCCGTGCAATCAATATCGGCTTAGTCAACGAGCTTGCCATTATATGCGATGTGCTGAAAGTCGATGTCTGGGAGATAGTACGGGCTGCCGCGACGAAACCATTCGGTTTCATGCCGTTCTATCCCGGACCCGGTCTTGGTGGACATTGTATCCCTATCGATCCTTCCTATCTCGCATGGAAATTACGTTCGCATAACTATCGTGCACGGTTTATTGAACTGGCTACTGAAATAAACAGCCACATGCCTGAGTTTGTCGTTGACCGCATTCTTGATTTAATGAACGACGAAGGACGTGCGTTAAAGGGCTCTAAAATCCTTTTATTGGGAATGTCATACAAACGCGAAATCGATGATGTTCGCGAATCTCCTTCTCTCGATTTAATCGTTCTCTTGCGCAGGAAAGGTGCAGTCGTCGACTACCACGACCCCTATGTACCGCAAATACGCGATCCCGGAAACGAAACATCAACAATAAAATCCGTTCCGTTGACTAAAGAAGCAATTGCGAAATACGATCTTGTGTTAATCAGCACCGACCATAAATCGGTTGATTATCAATTAGTCATCGATAACTCAAAACTTATTTTCGATTCACGCGATGCACTCAATAGCTTCCTTCCGGGGAAAGCACGCATCGTTAAGTTGTAACGACATTACTGGAGGAAGTCGCTATGAAAAAGCAACATGCACTACCGACTGCGATAACAATCCTAACCGTATTAACGGTTGCCATCGCTATCATTGCTGGATGTACCAAGCATACCAATCCAGTTAGTGCGCTGGATCAGCAAATGCCAAGGATTGCAAATATTGTTACTCCCGGTGAACCGGAATTTGCTTGTGTACATGACGATACCATTTATGTCGCCGACAATGAAGCCGGTGTCGCGCGTATCGCGATGAATTCCAATTTTCAACTGCTATCCAGCTACAAACCCGGTGAAACAGCTCGAGGAATTATTTGGGTCGAATACGATTCGGTTCGTCATGCAGTTTTTGCGGCTGACCGTCCATCGACTACCAATCGTTTACTCGGTAAACTTCTCCAATCAGTAAACGACACTATGCGCTCTTTGCAGTTTACGAACGCGCAGCCGAATAGCGGTTCGTGTTTTTTATTTCATGATGCCGATACGTTATTACGGTTCGCGTGGTTAAGTGGTGGTTTCGATGTCTATTCTTATAACTGGGTGTTAGATACAACATCCGGTCTGGTCTTTCCCGAATTGGATTATCCTACTCCACCATACAATCCCCCTTCTCTTTCTTTGGTAAACCACGTAGTGATGGATGGACATTACGGATACGCGGTTGCCGACGAATATGGTTTCGTAACAATCTCGATGCCGTCTTGGCAAACTGCACCCGTTCAAGTGGGGCATCTCGATTTACCCGGTCAGGCGATTTGGGTTGCAAAGCATGATTCAATTTGTTATGTCGCGACCAAGTGGAGTGGCCTTGCCGTTGTCTCCGCATCCGATCCTGCTAATCCCCGGTTGATACGCATCGTTGATGTTCCCACGTCCGATAATCAATATCAGGTCGAAGTATCAAAGGACGGGCACCGCTTATTCGTTTTGGATAATTACAAAGGGGTATATGTTTTTTCGACGGATGATCCAACGAACCCGCAGTATATGGGATTATTAAGCATGCTTAAGCCCGTGGGTATGTGTGTTTATAACCATTACTTGGTTGTTTGTTCGGAAGCGGAAGGGGTAGATATCTACCAATGGTAGAACGGCTATCGGAATTACGGAAGAAGGTCGCCATGAATAAGAAACTTGTACTACCGGCAGCGATACTATTCTTAACCTTAGTGTTGTCCACTTCGGTTTTAGTTAACGGGTGCGCGCGTTCATCAACCCCGGTTAGTCCGTTTGGTATTATGATGCCTGTTATCGCAACCGTCCAAACCCCGGGAGAACCCGAGTGGGCTTGTGTATACAACGATACAATGTACGTCGCCGATAACCAGATGGGTGTTGCCAGAATTGCAATGCTCCCCTCACCGCACTATATCTCGAGTATTCAACCGGCAATAGCGAACGGTGTATTCGGGTATGTTTGGGTTGTGTACGACTCGGTGCAAAAGACGATTGTGGTTTCCGACCGCGGAACATCGTATAACCAAAGTTCGTCCCCTCCTACCGAGTTAAACCGTTTGCTTGGCGCGTTTTATAGCCCAGTCAATGATACTTTGGTTCAGTTGCAACAACAAGGTTACGAAGGGAGAAACTGCGGCCCATGCACTCTGTTTCACGACCGTGACTCTACTCTTCACATGTTAAAACCGCATACGCTTGGGCACGGTTTTAATGTTATGACTCTTGTCGGTTCGGTAATGGTATCGCCCGCGGTTCCCTATTTACCGCCGATTGCAAGTTTTACCGGTATCCGTCAGGCGGTATTAGGCCAGGTATCGGATAGTAATATTGTTTTTGGAGTTGCTGAAGAGTATGGCTTGGTTTCGCTCTACTGTCAAACATGGAATTCGGTACCACAGGAAGTCGGACATCTCGATTTACCCGGCCTGCCGAAATGGGTTGCGAAGCGTGGCTCGATTTGTTACATCGCAACGAAATGGAGTGGCTTGGCGGTCGCATCCGTTAGTGATCCCCGAAACCCGCAACTTATCCGATTGACTGATGTTCCCAACTCCGATGAACAATATCAAGTGGAAGTCTCTACGGATAGTACCCGGTTATTTGTCGTCGACAATTTAAAGGGTGTCTATGCATATTCTTTGGACGATCCTACTAATCCCCAATATTTAGGGTTGCTTCCTGTGTTGCGTCCGGTTTCCATTTGCTGTTATCAGAACTATTTGATAGTATGTTCCGAAGCGGAAGGTTTGATGATTTACCGGATGTGAATCTAACTGTAAGAATAAAAAAGGCGGGCATTGCCCGCCTTTATTATTTACCCAATTTTTTTTATTTCGCGATCACTTTCACTCGCACTTTTCCATCTTTATCATCAAGGTCTTTTTGCATTGTTTCAATTTGAGTCTTGATTGCTTCAGGACTGACGTCGATGTCGTAATCGTTATCTTCGTCTATACTGGGGAGTTCATCGGAATCATTATCGCTGAACACTTCCGTTTTCATACCCGGCATCCCAATCGACTTCCGTAATTTGACGATTTTGACATTACCGCCATCCATTCCACCGAAACTACCGAACTCTTTCAGAGTGCGTAAATGGTGATTGGCTTTGAAAAGAGCGGCTTCGACATCAAGTTCCTTACCCTTACTGTCGACAAATTTCTTCGCTTCTTCAAGTTGTTGTTTCGCCGCGGTGATGGCTTCCTTACTAAGATCGATTTGTGCATTCAGTTCGGTCTCCATCCGCGAAATACGCTTTTCGAGATTATCGACCCGTTCCTTGAGTGTGGGCGGTTCGATTTTCTTCTCCACTACTTTTTCTTCGGCGTTCGCAACGACGACGAAACTGAGGAGCAATCCTGCGATGACGATTGCAAATATCCTCTTCATACTACCTCCGGTTGAAAAGATGCGATTTAATCCGCATCGGTGTCGTGAGCCACTGTTGCATGATACGCCGGACGCAATACTCGAGTTCCCGGTTTATCGTTGCATTTCTGACATTGTAAATGTACGTTACATCCAATGTATCCTACACCCAATCCACAAACCGACTATGCAGTTTATATCCATGTCCCATTTTGTCGGAAACGGTGTCCATATTGCGATTTTTATTTACGAACCGATGCAAATCGCAGGTTAAATCCATTCATCGAAGAATTACCGACTGAATGGCGACAGCGCCTGAAACACCCAATATTTGCAGATGGAAAACCTTACTCGTTGTTTTTTGGTGGTGGAACACCATCCATTTTAACGACTGAAATAGTCGGGCAGTGGATAACCGAGTGGCGAAATTTGGGTTTACCCGAATCCGCTGAAATCACTCTCGAAGCTAACCCGGAAGATTTCGCAAAGTTTTCCGCGTTTTGCCAAGCCGGTATCAACCGCCTCTCAATTGGTTGTCAGAGTCTCGACGATGGCGAACTAAAAGAGTTGGGGAGGACACATACCTCCAATGACATTCATGTCGCTTATGAGACCGCCCGTTCATCCGGTTTCGCTTCGATTTCGCTCGATTTCATTTATGCTCTTCCCTTCGGTTCTGAAAAGGGTTGGAAGGATACATTAACCGAAGCTATCACGATGTCTCCCGATCACATTTCCTGTTATGCGCTCACTGTCGAAGAAGGGACTTCTTACGGGCAGCGTTGGAAACGTGGTGAGTTTACTCTACCAACGGAAGATGCGATAGAGCGGCAACTGCAACTTACATTTGAATTGCTTGAACCTGCTGGTTATGACCGCTATGAGTTATCGAACTTTGCTCATCCCGGTCACGAATCGAAACACAATCTCGCATATTGGACGGGGCGTCCTTACCTTGCTTGTGGTCCATCCGCCCACGGTTATGATGGCGTTGGTAGGTATGCCAATATTTCTGATGTTGATAAATGGCGCGACTTGATTCTTGCCGATAAACTCCCAGACGTTGGATGGGAAACTCTGACCCCGGAACAGCACCGCATCGAGACCATTGCCATGCAGTTGCGTCTCAAAACGGGATTGCAATTTGATAATCCATTGTTGCAAATTGAACAAAGCAAAGTAGACCAAGTAGTACATGCAGGTTGGGGTGTTCTATCCGGTAGCAGATTACAATTAACATCGAGTGGGTTAGCGCGTGAAGCGGCAATCACGCGCTTTCTACTTTAAATTTCAATCATTACACGTAAACCTATTGGAGGATACGATGAAAAGTACATGGCAGTCACTTCCCGGATATACTTATCGTGGTGCGCGTGCGATGATTTTGTTGCAGGATAAATATCTCCGAGAATTTCTTGTTACATGGCGTAAAGGTAAAGCGCTCGGGATTCTGGTACCGCAAACTGAAGACCCGAATTACGAAAGTTGGGAATCGATATTGTTCCATGTTTTGCGTGCTTCTCGCGGATATTTAACTTGGATAGCTGAAAAACTCGAACTACCGGAACCACAGGTAGGAACGCCACCGGAGCTCGAGACGATTAACAACCATGCCGATGAGTTTCTCGACCATTTGCTACACGTATGGAGTAAAACCTTTGTGGCAGTCCCGGAAGAAAAATTCGATAGTGTTTTCAAATCCCGTTGGGACATCGACTATTGCCTCGATGGAATGCTCGAGCATGCGGTGATGCACCCGATTCGCCATGCGTTCCAAATTGAAGAATGGATACAAGAAAAATTAGCGTCAAAATAATGACTACACATGTCGAATAAGCATTCCGAAATTAAAGAACTTGAAGGGTTGGTAACCCATCGAGCCGGGGACCGCATTGTCGTTGAAACGTCTTCCGGTATTTTTACCTGTACAATCGCAAAGAAGAATAAATTTCATCATAAAACCTATGGTGGTGTTCTTGTTGGCGATAATGTCCGAATCCATGTCGCCAACGGAGTTATCGCAACGACCGATGTTGCGGCGATTGTAGAAGTTTATCCACGCAAAAATGCTTTTTTCCGTGGCAACCCGGAGAATGTTTCCGATGCCCAAGGTATCGCCACCAATCTTGACCGCATTTTTATCATTGCCGCAGTAGAAGATCGAACGACTCCTTTTGGTCTCATTGACCGGATTCTTGTCGCCACGGAAAACTGCGAAGAAGTAGAACGGGTGCTGGTTTGGAACAAAATTGATTTGATGGTGTCTCCGCAAAATTTCATGCAATCGGGTTTTAATACCATCTACCAGCGCGTCGGGTATCGTGTAATTGGAATTAGTACAAAACAGGCTACTCAGGACGAGTTGCTTGCACTTTTCCCGGATGGACGAACTTTGCTTATCGGCCCGTCCGGTGTTGGCAAATCATCTCTCTTGAACCGGTTGTTTCCTAACTTGGATTTAGCCACCAACCCGATTTCCCATACCTCCGGCAAAGGTGTCCATACCACCAGTGTTGCCCATCTCTATCGCCTTCCGAATGGTGCGGAGATAATCGACACACCCGGTTTCAAATCGTTCATCCTGAATGGTGTGACGAACGAACCGGTGTACCATTTCCCGGAGTTTCAACCTTACCTGCAAAAGTGTAAGTTTGCCGATTGTAAACACGACAAGGACAAAGGATGTGCAATCAGGGCTGCCGTGAAAGACGGTACGATATCCGAATCACGCTACCACTCATACTTATCCTTACTGAATGAGACGAATACTGACAGATAACATCCTGACTTTGTTTAATTCTTCAAAAAATATAAAAACATGCTGTTAGGGGTTGTGGGTAGGTAAAAGACGGATTATCTTGCGTATAATTTTGTAGCGGAACGTGAAATTAATCGCATTTTCGTGTAATTCGCTTAAAAAGTTGGGGATTTTTCTTTCATGTTGTCTTCCTACACACCAGTATTGGTTCAGTTGTTGATAGCGGGGGGGTTCGCGGCATTCGCGTTGATCGCTACTCATCTGCTTGGACCGAAACGCCACGACGCGGTTAAAGACGATACCTATGAGTGTGGTGTCAACTATGCCGGTAACGCCCGGAACCGCTTTGCCATCAAGTTCTACCTCGTCGCAGTACTCTTCGTTTTATTCGATATCGAAGTCATTTTCTTATATCCGTGGGCAATCAACCTGCGCTTCCTCGGCTGGAACGGCTTTTGGGCGATGATGGTGTTTCTGGGTGTGTTGTCGTTGGCACTCGCATTCGCGTGGCGAAAGGGGGCGCTCGATTGGGAGTAGATTTACCGTATGGAAAAGGATATGTCGCGACGACACTAAGTGCCGCTGTCGGCTGGGGGCGTAAGTATTCACTGTGGCCAATGCCGTTCGCTACTGCATGTTGCGGAATCGAATACATGGCGATGATGGCCTCCAATTACGACATTGCCCGCTTCGGCGCTGAACGTCCCAGTTTTTCACCCCGTCAAGCTGACTTGCTGATTGTTATCGGAACTGTCTGCATCAAAATGGCTCCAGTTCTCAAGCGCATTTACGACCAGATGGCGGAACCGAAGTGGGTCATTGCAATGGGTGCTTGTGCATCGTGTGGTGGTATGTTCGAGGTGTACTCAGTTGTGCAGGGGATGGACGAGCTTTTCCCGGTGGATATGTACATTCCCGGTTGCCCACCTCGTCCCGAGATGTTGATGCAGGGCTTTATCAAGCTTCAGGAAAAAGTCCAGAAACAAGGCATGTACGCCAAATCCACCAATCGCCACATGTTCGAAGTCGAGACTGTCGATAGTGGATGGAAGAAATAAATGCAACCTGCCGCACCACTAACCGAACGCAATCCAATCATTCTTGACATCGTTAAGAAAGAGTTTGCCGACTCGATTCGTGAGACTTACGAATCGAATGGAATGTTAGTGATTATGCTCGACCCTGCGGTAAATGTCGAGCTGTGCCGGATACTGCGAGACAATCCTGACTGTTCTTATAACATGATGCTCGATTTGTGTGCCGTCGATTATCCAAGTCGCAAAGAACGATTTGAAATTGTTGTCCATCTTCACTCGATGAAGTATCAGCATCGTATTCGCCTACGTTTTCCCATTCTCGGCGATAAGCCGGAAATCCGCACCCTGAGCACTTTATGGGATGGTGCGAATTGGGCGGAACGTGAGGCATTTGATTTATTTGGCGTGAAATTCACCGGACATCCTGACTTGAGACGGATTGTTAATCCCGATGATTTTGAAGGTTACCCGTTGCGTAAAGATTTCCCGACCAAGGGATTAAAGCGTGGTCGCTTCCCCTTGGGTGACGTGATTAACAACAAACGTGTTGAGTTTCCTGAGTTTTATCAAAAAGAAGAATAGGTTACAAAATGATGTTCCTACTTTGCGAGAAAGTATGAACGACGATGAGAAATATCAGTTTATGATTAGCTTTCACGTCGAAAAATTAAAACGACGTGTAACTATAGAATATCCATACTTGTACGGTATAATTTTTTTAATGTTGTTGATAAGTTCTCAAGTACGTTTAATGACTTTGGGTTGTCATAATTGGGTTTCAGTTGGAACAATTTGGTTTATTGCATTCATTTATTTTCTTTGGTCTACAAAATACGTGAATGCTGATAAATTTGATCACCTTTCAATTGATCACTTAAAAATAAAATTAATGCCAAATGAAGTCATCAATATTTCTCCGCGTGACAAGAAACTTTACGAGAAATTTCTGAATCATGAGATTACTAAAGTTGATCAACTTGCAATGCTTTATCATGATTGGAGTAATTTCTATCAGGTAATATTGGTTTTAGGATTAGCTTTGAGTTGTAGTATTTACATTTGGACAAAGTAGTTGGAATGGAAGTAAGGTCGGAAATCGCTGAAAAGTACCTTGAGCAATCTGAAGAGCAGGACAAGTTTGTCCTGAACCTCGGACCGTCTCACCCCGCCATGCACGGTATTCTCCGCAATGTCGTCGAATTGGACGGTGAGCGGATAATGAAGGTTTATCCAGAAATCGGTTTTTGTCACCGTAGTTTTGAAAAGCTTGCCGAATCGTACACCTACAATCAGGTAATCACCATCACCGACCGCATGAATTATGTCTCCTCGCCGATGAATAACGTTGCGTGGGTGCTTGCGGTTGAGAAGATGATGGGCATCGAGGTTCCCAAGAAAGTCGCATATGTTCGCGTCATCTTTATGGAACTTTCCCGTATCATGGATCACCTTGTTTCGATGGGTATTCTTGGTGTTGACTTGGGTGCATACACCGGCTTTTTGTATTTCTTTGAGCAACGTGAAAAAATCTACCGTGTCCTCGAAAACATGACAGGAGCACGGCTGACGACCACCTTTGGCCGCATCGGTGGGCTCGAGCGTGATATCCCCCGTTCCTTTAAAAAAGACGTTGAAGATTTTCTGAATGGCTTCCAAAAGATACTTGCCGATTTTCACAAATTGTTGACCCGCAACCGCATCTTTATGGATAGAACCCGCGGTGTCAGTAAAATTACACCTGAGCGGGCGTTGTCCTATGGCTTCACCGGACCGAACCTGCGTGCCACCGGGTATGAGTGGGATGTTCGTAAAGTGTATCCTTACTCATTGTATGAAGAATTTGATTTTGATATTCCGATTGGTGCCGATGGCGACGTGTATGACCGTTACCTCGTCCGTATGGAAGAGATGAACCAGAGTTGGAAGATTGTCAAACAGGCAATCGAGAATCTTCCCGAAGGCCCGTACCATGCCGATATTCCGAAGGTGGTACTGCCGTTGAAACGCGACGTCTATTCCAACATGGAAGCGATGATAACCCACTTTAAGATTATCATGCACGGCATTGAACCCCCGGTCGGTGAGTTTTATTCGAGTGTCGAATCACCCAATGGCGAACTTGGTGTCTATATCGTCAGCGATGGCACCGCGAACCCATATCGTGTCCATTGGCGCCGTCCCTGTTTCTATTTCTATAATGCGATTTGTGAATTGATTGAGGGTGGCTTAATCGCCGATGCCGTCGCTTGCATCAGTTCCATCAACGTCATCGCCGGAGAGTTGGATTGTTAAAGTCTTCTAGTTACATAAAAATTTAGAATTAGAAATGCAATTTTTAGTTTCAACTGTCACCAATAACGGAGGAAACCATGGCAACGCGCGATGAGATTATTAAAGAATTTGGCCACATTTGGCGAGCACTACTTCCGAAAGTACTCGATAATCCAAAGTTAACAGCAGAAGAAAAAGAACATCTAAAAAAGATTGACGATTTATTGAACGCGGAAGAACCGTCGCATAACGTTCAAGCAGTAAAAGCGAAATTTGGTGGAACACCTCCCCCACCTAAGAGAACAAATATCTAATTATGAGTTTATCTGAGGAAACACTTTCTAAAATCAAAGCCGAGCAGTCCAAGTACCCGGACAAGCTATCGGCTTTGCTTCCCGCGCTCTGGTGGGCGCAGGAGGAGTGGTCGTGGTTTTCTACCGAACGGATGGATTATCTCGCAAGTGTGCTCGACATCAGCAAAATTCGCGTCTATGAAGCGGTCACATTTTACACGATGTACAACCGCAAACCGGTTGGTAAATATCATTTTCAGGTCTGTCACAATATCGCCTGTAGCATCATGGGTGCCGAACACATCATCGAATACATGAAGAAAAAACTCGGTGTCGGCGAAGGGGAAGTGACCCCGGACGGATACTTTTCCATCTCCCGCGTCGAATGCCTTGCCTCCTGTGGAACCGCACCGATGCTGCAACTGAACGACAGGTATTACGAGAATCTGAACGAAGAGCGAATCGATTACTTATTAGAGGAATTGCGGCACGACCGCATTCCCGAATCTTTATCTTAATTGAATTTTTCGTTTTGGAGGTTGGACAATCTTGTCCGACCTTCTTTATCGCTTTTTTATTTGGTCGGACAGGATTGTCCAACCTCCCGGTAAGTAGAGTATGGAATTCGATTACAAAAATCCAGAACCGATCGTCTTCACCAACCTCAAGGTGCCCGGTGCGCATACTTTGACGAAGTATCGCTCGCAGGGTGGCTACGAAACGGCTCGCCGCGTATTAGCGGAAATGACACCGGCACAGGTTATCGACGAAGTAAAAAATTCCGGTTTGCGTGGTAGGGGTGGTGCCGGTTTCTCCACGGGCATGAAGTGGAGCTTTATTCCCAAGGATAATCCGAATCCAAAATATCTTATTTGTAATGCCGACGAATCCGAACCCGGCACCTTCAAAGACCGCGACCTGCTCCGTTATGACCCCCATTCCCTCCTCGAAGGGATGATGATTGCCTGCTTCGCGATTGGTTCGCATCAGGGTTACATCTACGTTCGCGGCGAGATGGGTACTGAGATAAAAATCCTCCGCGCCGCTGTTGAAGATGCGTATAAGGAAAATATTCTCGGCAAGAATGCGCTTGGCACCGGCTACGATTTAGATTTGCATGTTTACCGTGGAGCGGGTGCATACATCTGCGGTGAAGAGACCGCCCTTATCGAATCACTCGAAGGGAAACGCGGGCATCCCCGCAACAAGCCGCCATTCCCCGCTGTCGTAGGTTTCAATAAATCGCCGACTATCGTGAATAATGTCGAGACCCTCGCCGCTGTTCCCTACATCATGAAAAATGGTGCGGCTGGCTATCGAAAATTCGGCACCGAAAAATCACCCGGCACGAAATTATTCAGCGTCTGCGGTCATATCCAAAGACCGGGCGTGTACGAAGTCCCGATGGGTATTTCCTTCAAACGGTTTTTGTACGAAACTTGCGGTGGGCCGCTTCCCGGTCGTGAATTCAAAGCATTCATTCCCGGCGGTAGTTCCGTACCCGTTATTACCCGCGAAGAAGGGGAAGATGACGCTTGCACGATGGACTACGAAGGTTTTGCCAAAGTCGGAACGATGCTGGGGTCCGGCGGTGCCATTATTTACGATAATACCGTTTGTATCGTTCGCGCCCTCGAAATTCTTGCCCGTTTCTATGCCCATGAATCGTGCGGACAATGTACCCCGTGCCGCGAAGGAACCGGTTGGTTGAATCGCGTCTTGCATCGAATCGAGAATGGGGAGGGGCATCCCGACGAAATCGACTTAATTCTCGATATCGCGAACAACATCGACGGCGAAACAATTTGCCCATTGGGCGATGCCGCCGCATGGCCGGTACAGAGTGCAGTAAAGCGCTTCCGTGCCGAATTTGAGCATCATGTAATTCACCGGTGTTGTCTTCCCGGAACAGTGAAGTACTAAAAAATGGAGGTTGGACAATCTTGTCCGACCCTTAAAGAGAGAATTGGAGGTTGGACAAACCCTTATGGTTCACCGTAGGTAATCTTGTCCGACCCTTCTAAAGAAAAAAATGGCAAAAGTCACAATCGACGGACAACAAATCGAAGTAGCGGATGGCATCACCATCCTGTGGGCGGCGCGTCAACTGGGACGCGACATCCCCACGTTTTGCTACTACCCGTGGTTCCCTCCGCAGGGGAATTGCCGGATTTGTCAGGTCGAAGTGAAGGGAATGCCGAAGCTCCAAATCGCGTGTAACATTCCTGTACGTGACGGGATGGAAATCTTCACCGACAACGAACGTGTCCTTCGCGCCCGTGCCGCAGTGATGGAATTCCTTCTCATCCACCATCCACTCGATTGTCCGATTTGCGATCAAGCTGGTGAGTGCCCGTTACAGAATCTTGCTTTCCGGCATGGTGCCGCCGTCGGACGTTATCGCGAACGCAAGCGCACCTTCCCGAAAGTTGATTACGGTGAAAAAATCGCCCGCGAAATGAATCGCTGTATTCATTGCCGCCGTTGCATCAAACTTGCTGAAGATTATATGGGTGTCGAGGTGGTCGGTGCACTGGAACGTGGCGACCGCACTGAAATTGGTGCATACATCGAGGCGATTATCGACAGTCCGTTTGCCGGAAATGTAATTGATATCTGTCCGGTCGGTGCGCTTACTGATAAGAAGTTTCGTTTCACTGCGCGGGTGTGGGATTTGGATCAAGTGAATGCCCATCGTCCCGATTGCGAGCATGAATGCAAATGCCGTCTTGGTATCTATCGCGGCCAGATTCATCGCGTCACCTCCCGCATGTCGGCATCGCTTGCGGAAGGGACGAATGGCGTGATGGAAGGGATGATTTGCGATAATTGCCGTTACAATCATTACGATATCGAAGATTGGGTCTTAGAAGTATAAAGGGAACAATTGACTGAACTTTTGTGGCTGGTTGTGGAGAAACTAGTATTCGGCGTGGCGCTCCTCGCGGGCATCATGACGTTTGCTTCGTATGCCACACTTGCCGAGCGGAAAGTTGCCTCGTGGATGCAGGACAGAATCGGCCCTAACCGCGCAGGGCCGCTTGGTTTGCTTCAGCCGCTTGCCGATGGAATCAAATTCTTCACCAAAGAGGAAATGATTCCCGCCAATGTCAACAAAGCATTTTACATCATGGCACCCGCGATTGCCGCAATCCCACCGTTGATGCTTGCCGCCGCTATTCCGTGGGGCGATAAAATCGTTCTGCTCGGTAAAACATTTTCGCTCCAAATGATTGACCTGAATGTTGGTATCCTCTATTTCTTTGCCTTCGGTGGCATCGGTGTCTATGGCGTGATGATAGGTGGCTGGGCATCCAACAACAAGTATTCCCTGATGGGCGGACTGCGCGCCAGCAGCCAAATGATATCCTACGAACTCGCACAAGGAACAGCCGCTGTTGGTATCCTCATTCTCGCCGGAACCCTATCATTACGTGACATTGTGCTCCAGCAGGATACACTTACAAAATGGTTCGTCTGGCGGCAACCTATTGGTTTTTTCTTTTTCTTTGTTGCATCGCTTGCCGAATGTGCACGAATGCCATTCGATTTACCCGAAGCGGAAAATGAATTAGTAGGTGGATACCATACCGAATACAGTTCAATGAAATTCGGTCTCTTCCAAGTATCCGAATATATCCACATGACAGTCGCATCCGCCCTAATTTCAACTTTGTATTTCGGTGGCTGGCAGGTGCCGTTCATCTCGGTGGAAAACCAACCGTCTATAATCGTTTCTCTTTTAGGCATTGCGGCATTAGTTGTAAAAACATCCTTCTTTGTTTTTGTCTTTATGTGGCTGCGATGGACGCTTCCCCGTTTCCGGTATGACCAATTGATGCGGATGGGTTGGAAATTCCTGTTGGAAGGTGCTTTTGCGTGGGTCATCATTACGGCAATTTTAGTGCTGGCTTGGCCATTTTACACCACGTGGTTTTAAGGATGTATGGCAATCAAAGTTTCTGAAAATAAGTGGAAAATGACGTTGGGTGAGCGGCTCTATGTAGGGCCGATACTCGCCGGTATGCGTGTCACTATCCGCCACATGTTCGGAAAGAAAGCCACGATTCAATACCCTGAGCAGAAAGCCGAAGTGTCCCCGCGCTGGCGCGGACGGCATGTTCTCAAGCGTAACGAGTTGGGACAGGAACGTTGCGTCGGTTGCCAGATGTGCGAGCTTGCGTGTCCCGCCGATGCCATCTACATCGAAGCGGCGGAAGTTCCACCCGAAAAGCGGCACGAACACCCGACCGAGCGCTATGCCAAAGTGTATAATATCGATATGTTGCGTTGTATCTTTTGTGGAATGTGTGAAGAAGCGTGTCCTGAAGCGGCGATATTCCTTACTCCCTTCTATGAGTTTGTCGATGACAGCCGCGAGAAATTGATTTACAATAAAGAGATGCTGACTGAAAAAGTCGGCGGTCCGATTTGGTACAAAGAGTAGATTCGAAAGAGGTATCCCATTAGTAAATTCCTTGACGTGTTACTTTATTCTTTTTCCAAAGTCACTTTTGCAAGTCCAAAAGCGAGGTCGCTTATGAATTATAAACGGTTGGAGGTTGGTAAACAACGAATCCGTGAAGCGTTGCAGGCGTATATGAAGAAAAACGGATTGACGACCATCTCAAAAGACAGTGTACAAATGGAGAGTTTGGCGGCGTATGTACACGACCGCATTGGTTCGCTCCGTTGCTTTACCGACGAAGTTATTTTTTACAATACGTTTCGCGATGAAGTAAACGAATTTATCGAGAAGCACTAAATAAATGGAACTGCAACCCACATCTATCGCATTTATGATTCTCGCGTTAGTTGCGATATTCAGCGCACTTATGGTCATTACCCGCGCGAACCCGGTTGCTAGCGTTTTGTGGTTGGTTTTGAATTTCTTTGCGCTTGCCGGATTCTATGTCTTGTTGGGAGCGCACTTCCTTGCCGCCGTTCAAATTATTGTCTATGCCGGCGCGATTATGGTTCTTTTCCTCTTCGTCGTAATGATGCTCAATCTTAACCGGATTGGTACACTCGAACGAAGCACGTTGGTGCTTCGCACCATTGGTGCGTTGGTCGCCGGCCTGCTTTTAATCATCGTAGCGTATGCGGTAAGAAGTATTCAGATGACTTCGAATGTGTCAATCGGAGCTATGACTTCGATGGGCACGGCAAAAGAAATCGGTCTATCTCTTTTTAATCGCTGGATGTTCCCCTTCGAGATAATTGGGGTCATGTTGTTGGCGGCAGTCGTCGGAGTGGTCGCGCTTGCGAAGCGTGATTCAATACCCTTTACGAGAAGAACAACGGGAGCCGAACAATGAACTCCGGTATTTCATTGGAACACTATCTCGCGTTGGGTGCTGTCCTGTTTTGTATCGGCATCGCCGGTGTGCTGACACGCCGTAATGCAATAATTTTGTTCATGTCCGTCGAATTAATGCTCAACAGCGTCAACTTAACCTTAGTAGCGTTTTCTTCTTACTTGGGAAATGCCACCGGACAAATTTTAGCATTTTTTGTGATTGCCGTCGCTGCCGCCGAAGTAGGTGTGGGGCTTGCAATCATTATTACAGTATTTCGCAATCGTCATTCGATAAACATCGATGACGTGAACATTATGAAGGGTTGATGTGTAACCGGTGCGACCTATTGTCGCAGCCAAAGCGAATCACAACCAACTAAATGGAACAAACCATCAATACAGCCAACTGGAACTGGTTAATACTCATTCCGCTCCTTCCCTTCGGCGGGTTGTTGATTAATCTATTCCTTACCAAAGCGAAACTACCCGAAAAACTAATCGGTTGGATCGGTTCGCTTGCTGTCCTTTCCAGTTTTGTTTTGTCACTCATCGCATTCTTAAATCTTCGTGCACTTCCCGCCGACCAACGTGTAATTGAAGTTATTTTTTGTAAATGGATTGAAGTCGGCACCTTCCATGTCGAGTGGGCAATTCTGCTTGATCCGTTATCTTCCCTCATGATGCTTATCATTACCGGGGTCGGTGGTGTCATTCACATCTATTCCATCGGTTATATGCACGGTGACAAGGGTTTCCGACGCTTCTTCATCTACCTGAACCTGTTTGTCTTTTTCATGCTCTGGCTCGTAATGGGGAATTCCTTCGCGACGATGTTTATCGGTTGGGAAGGGGTCGGGCTTTGTAGCTACCTACTCATCGGCTTTTGGTTCACCGATATGGCGAAAGCGAGTGCGGGTAAGAAGGCCTTTGTCGTCAATCGCATTGGTGACTGGGGTTTCTTGCTGGGAATGCTGTTGTTGTTCACGACGTTCGGGTCGTTGCAATTCACTAAAGTACTTCCTTCCACTATCGAGCAATACCCCGGTGGCGCACCGATCCTAACTGCAATCGCGTTATTGCTATTCGTCGGTGCTTGCGGAAAATCCGCCCAATTACCTTTATATGTTTGGTTACCGGATGCGATGGCCGGCCCAACTCCGGTTTCCGCATTAATCCATGCCGCCACGATGGTTACCGCCGGCGTATATATGGTTGTCCGTGCGAATATAATCTTCTCGCTGTCGCCATTCGCTATGAGCGTAGTCGCTACAGTCGGCGCTCTAACGGCGCTATTTGCGGCAACCATCGGAATGCGGCAATGGGATATTAAAAAAGTTCTTGCCTATTCGACGATTTCCCAACTCGGTTACATGTTTTTGGGTGCCGGTGTCGGTGCTTATGAAACCGGTATTGCCCATGTAATGACCCATGCTTTCTTCAAAGCGTGTTTGTTCCTTGGTTCCGGTGCGGTGATTCACTCGATGGAACATGCGTTCCATCATGCGAATGTCCATTCTGACCCGCAGGATATCAGAAATATGGGTGGCCTTCGTAAAAAGATTCCCATAACCTTTTGGACATTCTTAATTGCTACTATCGCAATATCAGGTATTCCCGGATTCTCCGGTTTCTTCAGTAAAGATGAAATTCTTTGGAAAACCTTTGCAAGTGGTCACATAATCCTATGGATACTTGCTTCGATAACCGCTGGACTAACAGCGTTCTATATGTTCCGTCTCGTTTATTTGACTTTCTTCGGTGAGTTTCGCGGTGGCAGTGAAGCCGAACCACATGTAAAAGAAGTTTCACCGCTAATGACAAGTGTTTTAATTGTACTCGCGTTCTTCTCAGTCTTTGGCGGGCATTTGGCAATTCCCGAATCGCTTGGCGGTCATTTCGTGGTTGGTAAATGGCTCGAACCGGTTCTCGAAAAATCGCGTTCACTTCCTTCGCTCGCATATTACAAAGTAGAACATGAGAAAATGTTGGAACTCGGTCTCATGGCGGGTTCTGTGATGATTGCCCTTCTCGGTATCGGTTTAGCCACGTTGCTGTTCTGGAAGAAAAAACAGGAACGCGATGTATTACTGCGTAAACCAACCGGTTTTGCAAGCTTGTTAGAGAATAAATATTGGGTCGATGAGATTTACGAAGCGCTTATTGTCAGACCGATTAATTCCATCTCAGTTTTCTTTTGGAAAGTCTTCGACGGTATGGCAATCGATGGGTTTATCAACGGCACCGGTCAAGTCGCCGTTTGGGTTGGCGGAGGCATTCGCCGTATTCAAACCGGGTTGCTGTCCAATTACGCTTTATTCATGTCGGTTGCAATTGCCGCCGTTGTTGGTTGGATGATTTTCGGACGATAGGATTACGAAACAGTGTATCCTCTGTTAAGCACATTAATTTTCCTTCCCGTTGCCGGAGCAGTAATTATGCTGTTCCTGCCGCGCCGTGCCGAAAATCTACAACGTGGTTTTGCCCTATTTATTACCACCATCACTTTCGCGCTTTCCCTCGGTTTGTGGTTCGGTTTCGATAATGGTCAATCCGGTTACCAATTTGGCGAACGCTTTTCGTGGATACCCTCACTCGGAATAAATTATTTGCTCGGTATCGACGGTGTTAGTCTGCTTCTAATCTTACTTACTACACTGCTGATGCCGATATGTATCCTCGCTTCGTGGGATCCCATCAAGACCAAAGTCAAAGAGTATTATTTCAGCTTTCTTTTGTTGGAAGCCGCGATGATTGGCGTTTTTGCCGCGCTTGACCTATTCCTCTTCTATGTATTCTGGGAAGGGGTTTTGATACCGATGTATTTGTTGATTGGTATCTGGGGTGGTAAAAACCGGCTATATGCGGCAATCAAGTTCTTCTTGTACACGTTGGTCGGCAGTTTATTGATGCTGATTGCGATATTGTACCTCTACTTCAATTATTCCGGTGGTGGAACGTTTGATCTCGTGAACATCCTCGAATTAGCGAAACAACATCCGATTCCACCAACCGTTCAGCTATGGTTATTTGCGGCATTTTCCCTCGCCTTCGCTATCAAAGTGCCGATGTTTCCCTTCCATACGTGGTTGCCCGATGCCCACACTGAAGCGCCCACTGCCGGTTCAATCATTCTTGCCGGTGTATTGCTCAAAATGGGAACGTATGGTTTCTTCCGGTTTTCTCTGCCGTTGTTCTCCTCTGCAACCGATGCATTCATGCCCTATATCGTCATTTTGGCAATCATCGGAATTATTTACGGTGCGCTTGTCGCGATGGTACAGACCGATGTAAAGCGGCTGGTCGCTTATTCATCAGTTAGCCACCTCGGCTTCGTCATGCTCGGTATGTTTGCTCTCAACCATCAAGGTTTATCTGGTTCAGTACTGCAGATGGTTAACCACGGGCTTTCCACCGGAGCGTTATTCCTCTTGGTCGGTGTTATATACGAACGGCGGCACACCCGCGACATCGAAGCATTCGGTGGTATCGCCGCGATTATGCCGGTTTATTCCACAATCTTTTTAATTGTGACCATGTCATCGATTGGACTACCGATATTGAATGGTTTTGTCGGTGAGTTTCTCATTTTGAATGGAGCTATGCAAGCCAACTGGCCATGGGCGGCATGGGCTGCGACCGGTGTGATACTTTCCGCGATTTATATGCTGTGGATGGTACAACGGATGTTCTTCGGGCCGGTCAAACATGAAGAAAACAAAGCTCTGGCCGATATAAATTGGAAGGAACTGGCCGCAGTGATTCCAGTGTTGGTTTTTATTGTTTGGATTGGCGTCTATCCTGATACGTTTTTGAAAGTACTCGACTTGCCGGTTGAGAAAATTCTCGCGGCACGTGGTGGGATACATTTACAAACTCTATTACTGAAATAATCATAATGCAAGAATCATTTGGCATGCAGCTTTCGACGTTAGGCCCTACCCTCTGGATAGCATGGCTGGCTGCGCTTGCAATGATTTTTGATTTGGTATTCCCAAAGCGCGACCGAAGTTTGCGGATATTTGTTGCCGCCAGTTTATTTATTGAATTTTTCATTGCACTGGGTCGAACCGGTACGAACAGTACCGCGTTTTATGGACTCATCGGCCAATCCGGTTATACCTATTATTTCGATTTACTTTTCATTGCCATCGCATTCTTTACGGTAATACTTTCCGGCCCCTATTTCGAACGCACCGGATTGAAAACACCGGAAACTATTGCGTTGATGCTCTTCGCGACCTGTGGCGCAATGCTGATGATTGATGCAAACGACCTCATTATTTTATTCCTCGGTCTTGAGTTGATGTCGATCTGTTTGTATGTGATGGCGGGAATGTTGCGGGATCGTCCCAAGTCTAATGAAGGTGCGCTTAAATACTTCTTGTTGGGTGCGTTTTCCACCGGTTTCTTTTTGTATGGAATTGCACTGTTGTATGGTGCTACCGGCAGCACCAACTATGGCACTATCGCTTCGGCATCGGTACAAATTTCCGGCACCACCGGAACACTATACTGGGCGGGAGTCGGGTTACTATTCATCGGTTTTTTCTTCAAAACGGCTACTGTCCCATTCCACTTTTGGTCACCGGATGCGTACGAAGGAGCGCCGACACCTATTACCGGTTTCTTCAGCGTCGGTCCCAAAGCGGCTGCCTTCGGTGCGTTGGTAAAAGTGCTTATCGTTGCTTTGCCTACCGCTGGTTTGACTTCTGCCGACATCATCTCAGTATTGGCAATGCTGACCATGGCTGTCGGTAACTTTGTTGCCCTTCGCCAAACTTCCGTCAAACGAATGCTCGCTTATTCATCTATCGCGCACGCCGGGTATCTGTTGGTTGCACTCGCCGCGGCGAATGAAGATGGTTCATCAGCGCTTTTGCTATACCTCGCGGCTTATTCTGCAACCAACCTCGGTGCATTTACCATTGCCTATTTAATCAATCGCAAAGTGGAAGGACAATACACTTTCGACGATTACAATGGGCTTTCTCAGAAGCATCCCTTCTTAGCCGCGATAATGACTCTCTTCATGGTTTCGCTTGCGGGTATTCCACCCACCGGCGGGTTTCTCGGAAAATACTACATCTTCTTTGCGGCAATCCGGAGCGGGCGGTTAACATTGGGTATCGTGATGGCATTGCTGTCTGCGGTATCTGTCTTTTACTATTTGAGAATCGTCGTACACATGTACATGAAACCGGCTGCTGATCCCTACGAACCGGTCAAGCCTGGATATCTTGTTCAAAGTGGATTACTGATATGTGGATTGGTTATCCTTGCGATTGGTTTATTCCCCGCTGGCTGGCTGACTTGGATACATGACGGGATACATTCTCTCGTTATGTAAATGGTTTATCTCGTTTGAGTTTGAATCAATCAAACTGGTACATACTCAATTTTCGGGGGCGAATTTGGTTCGCCCCTCTTCTTATTTTAAGTATATTGATTGATATGGATGAATCACCTATAGTAACTGCTGTCAAACCGGATGAAGTGCGTAACAGCATCGGTTTTGCGATTGGGTCGGTATTAATCGTCGGTTTCCTTTGGACGTTGTTATATACAATGGCTTGGCTGCCGATTTTTGCCATATTGCTTGTCATTATAATCGTTCTATTTACTGCTGGTTTTCTCGGTCGTCGGGAGTCGTTGCGGGCGCAATGGCAAACCGGGCGGCTATTGTGGGTTTCGATCGTCACCGCTTCGTTTTTCTATCTTTGCTATTTTCTCGTCAGTTGGTTTTTACACCGTCACTATCCTTATGCCCTTCAAAAGTGGGAGTTAATCGTTTCACTACGGTTCCGGTATAAACTAATACCTGCAATTCTGCTGTTCGGGACAATGGCGATTGGGGAAGAAATTTTTTGGCGCGGTTACATACAGGAGTTCATTACCCGGCGGTGGGGACGCAATCGCGGCGTATATGCAACCGCCCTGCTCTATGCCGGGATTCATATTCCGGCGAATGCCCCCTTGCTCTTCTTTTCTGCTCTGTTTGCGGGGATTTACTGGAGTTGGATTTATTCACGGGCAAGAACAATTTGGGTGACCTTACTTGCCCACACAATGTGGGCAGTCGCAGTGACGTGGTTAATTCCCATGAACTTCAATGGCAACGAGCGTTACGTTGCTCTTATAAAAGCGATTTTTGTTGCATAATTTTAACAAAACACAAAGAGTCAAATGACCACAGAACAACCAAACGAACCCACTCCTACTGAATCTGAAGTTGAAAATGATTCAGTAAATAAAGGTGAACTTTATCAAATCATGGCCGGTGATAAAGAACCACCTGAACGGAACCGCCGTTTACTGGCCGGTGTTATCGCCGGTGCTTTGGTCGGTACGGTTGAAGCGGGTATGCCCCACAATGCAACCGAATACCATCGCACGCTCGCATACATTATCGTCCGAATTTTGACCGGCATGGCTTGTGCGTGGGTCCCGTGGCGAACTCATGCAATGCTTCGGGGAATTGTATTTGGTTTGATTTTCGGGATACCGTTTTATCTAACGTATAGTCGTGATGATTTACTTCGTGGTTTATTTCTCGCCGCTGTGGCTGGATTTTTAATAGGTAGTTGGACTGAACGTTACGGCGTATCGCGTAACCGGTGAGTAAATGAAGTTTCGCAAAGACGAGGCATTGGTTCTTCATAGCCGTAAATGGAGTGAATCTTCATTTATACTGACTTGCCTTGCCCGCGAAAGTGGTAAACTCTCCCTTGTATCAAAGGGTGCACGCCGTCCCAAAGCATTTACCGGCGCTTACCATACTCCCGGTAGCCATGTCGAGTTAATCTGGATTGACCACAGTCAGCGTGATTTATTTTCGTTGGTCTCGATTGACCCGTTAGTACAGGTTTCCGTACCGTTAGAGTATCTCCGCTTTACCGCATGGATGCGAATCCTGCGATTGGTGAAACGAACGATTAACCCTGAATCACCGCACCCTACCGGTTATTACCAATTGATTCGGACGTTGCAGGCGATTGGCTCCGATAAAACCGATGCGAGGTTATTATACCTCCAGTTTGTTTTGAGATGGGTAAGTGAATTGGGTTTTCCCATCGACTGGTCAAGGTGCGACCGTTGTGGAAATCTTGTCCGGGGTAAACGGTTAGCCATTTTGGTTGACCGCGGTGTAGGTATTTGTGAAAACTGCCTTACTGGTAAACCTACGTCACCCGAAGAACAACTATTACAGATTTCCGGCGAAACATACGCGTGGTTGCGTAAATTAGATGCAATGTCGGAGCGCGAAGTCAAGCGCATTACCGTATCTGACCGCGCACGCGAAGAGATGGAAACCGTCTGTATGCGCTATGGCGAGCACCATCTCGGTTTTTCGTTAAGGTCGGTTTTCCAGTGACTTTTGCATTTTAACTCAGTTACATGTACTTTTTTATGTTCATGCCCACTCTTGTTAATAGTGGGTTTCATTTAATCGGAAAGGAATAACAGTGAGCTTGCAGGCCTTTATCGATGAGTTGACCGATAAACTCGTTCCGCTCTACAAAGAAACGTGCGAAGGTTATTGGGAATTTACCACAACCGGTAAACCGGAAGCGATGGAACGGAGTGCGAACGCCGACAAGAAAATGATGGCGTTATGGGCGGATCCGGTGCGGTTTGCCGAATTTAAGAAATTGAAAGCATCAGAAAGTGGCTCGGATGAAATCCGTAACCGGATTGCAGAATCGCTGATGCTAGATTTTACTGGTGGCGCTTTGACACCAGAAGAAATCGAAGACACCGTTAAGCGCGAAAAAGAAATTGAAAACGACTTTACTACCTTTCGTGCGGTTATCGGTGGTGAAAAGCGTACTGAAAACTGGTGCCGTGAACAGTTGAAGTCCTCGTCCGATGCGAAATACCGCAAAGAAGTATGGGAAGGGGCGAAGCAAATTGGAGCGGTAACCGGACCGAAAGTTCGCGCATTGGTAAAAGTCCGCAACGCCATCGCTCGACGCTTGGGATATTCCGATGCATGGACGATGCGAATAAAATTGCAGGAACTTGATCCCGTCGAATTAACCAAAATCCTCGAACGGGTTTACGAAGAAACAAAAAAACCGTGGGCGAAATTCAAGCGCGGTTTAGAATCACGGTTAGCCGCAAAGTATGGCATCAAACCGGAAGAACTGCGTCCGTGGCACTATGAAGACCCCTTCTTTCAGGAAGCGCCGATACCTGATTATTCCCTCGATCCATATTTCAAAGGGAAAAATCTTGAAGAACTTACCAAAGCGTTTTACGATTCTATCGGACTATCGATTGAAAAAATCCTTGCCGGAAGCGATTTGTATGAGCGTGAAGGAAAACAACAACATGCTTACTGTATGTCTGTTGACCGTGCCGACGATATCCGCATTTTGTGCAATGTAACTTCGACCGATTACTGGATGAGTACGATGTTGCATGAGTTCGGTCATGGCGTTTATGATGCTTATATCAACCGATCTCTCCCGTTTTTACTTCGATCTCCTGCGCATACTTTGACAACCGAAGCCATTGCAATGATGATGGAACGGCATGTGAAGAATCCGGCATGGTTGACGACGTATGCCAAAGTGCCGCAAGCGGAAGCCGAGAAAATTGGCAAGATTTTCCACGAAAATATGATTGCGAAGCACTTGGTGATGGCACGTTGGTGCCTTGTAATGGTCAATTTTGAAAAGGCGATGTATGCAAATCCCGATTCCGATTTGGATACGTTGTGGTGGGATTTGGTAGAGAAGTTTCAGGAGATAAAACGACCGGATAATCGCCATCATAGCGATTGGGCGGCGAAAATTCACTTGGGTTGCAGCCCTGTGTACTATCAGAACTATTTGTTAGGTGATCTGATGGCTTCCCAACTTCAACATGCGATAAAAGCCAAAGCCCTTGCCGGAGAGAACGATACCGAATCGGCGTATGTCAATTCGAAAAAGGTTGGTACTTTCTTAAAAGAGAAAGTATTTCATCCCGGTGGTCGTTGGCATTGGAACAAACTAATCGAAAATGCTACCGGCGAACCGTTGACTGTGAAGGCATTTATCGCCGACTGTGAAGGTTAAGCAGTGTTGGCTAAAATTCATACATTGCGCAGAATTACGATGGTAGGCATTATCGTAAGCTGCGCAATGTTTTTAGTTGTCGGTTGTAAAACAACTGTACTCTATTTAGCACCGTACCACCCGTCGGAACACAAGGTAATGCTTGTTTTGATTCCAAAAGGTAAAGCCGGAACCGTCGTTGGTCGTATGCTTGACCGCATTGAAAACGAGCCGTTTCGCATTGTGAGTATCCCGGAAGAAGAGTGTCACTTACGTAGCGAAGTTGCAACAACGTACGACTTGCTTGGTCGGGTTACTGCTGATGTTGCGATTAAAATGGCGAAATGGGAAAATGCGACGATTGTCGTCTATTACGATCCTGAACCGAAAAAAAAGGAAGAAAATCCTTCCAATTCTTCATCCCCGCCTTTATCACCCGCAGGAACGCAAACGCAAAACTTCGACGATGCTACCCAAGCACCGTCAAAACCGTATTCGTCCGATGATGACCAAAAACCATTCGACGATATACGGCTCGCAATCCTTGATGTCCGCACTTCCACTGTATTGTGGTATGAATCGTTAGCGGCAAGCCCATCTGAATCCGCAATGCGCGAGACAGCAAAACGACTTATCACCGATACCGGGTCGGTTAAATAAGTAGTGACTTATTTCTTCACCTAACACTAAACTTTTTTCTCACCTTAAACGTCTCATACCTAAATGCATCATTCTCGATGAATGCTGTGCGTGAAAAATTTACTGAATCAATTTGCTTTGTGTGGGGAGTAATGAAACCGAATGTATTATCTCGATTTAAGGTAACGGCTTATTTCGTTATCGTTTATTTTGTGGGTTTTTCTTTTATTGGTTGTGCGACCCATGTCAAATATCTTGCTCCGTACCACCCAGCCGATTATAAAGTGGTAGTGGTCATCATACCGCAAGGCCCGTCTGGTGCTACGCTTGGCAAGGTACTCGACCGCTTGGAGAATGAACCGTTTCATGTCGTTAGCATGACGGAAGAACAATGTCAGATGCGCTCTGACTTATCGAGTTTATTCGAAAAAGGTCATCGGATAACCCCGGCTATTGCTTGTGCGATTGCTAAATCGGTAAACGCTTCACTCGTTATTTTCAGTAACCGACCCGGCTTCGAACGCCATGGTAAAGGCGGTGAGCATGGCGAAGGTGAAGGACGGCCTGAGCCACCCGAAGGTGGCTTTGGTGGCGGTGGCCCCGAGGGTGGCCCTGAGAGTGGCGGAGGTGGTGGTTTCGGAGGCGGTCATGGCAGCCACGGGCATCGTGGTGGCGGCGGAGAAGGTCAACCACACGGAAAAATGGGTATGGACTCGCAGTTTTCCATTATGAATGTCCCCGACGCACAATTACTGTGGGAAGAAAAACTGGATGCAAACCCATCTGAAAGCGATTTGCAAGGCTTCGCCCATCGTTTGGTTACCGATGGTATTCCGGCAAAGTTATCGAAACCAAATCAACCACACGACAACAAATATCGGTAGTAGAACGGGTATGCTGTATTTGAACACATACCCGAGAAAAGAGGGTGTTGAGCAACCCAACTCTTCGGCAATGGTTTTCACCATGAAATTAGGGCCGTTACCGATATAAGTGTTTGCTCCGAAGAATACCGAACCGACAGAGATTGCGATAATAAACCGGTACGTTGATTCCCGCATTAGCAAATCAGCTACACTCATGTTGTGCATCCCGGTGACTGTAGTCAGGAATGCTAAATATGTCGGTGCATTATCCAAGACAGATGAGAGCAATCCCGAATACCAAAAGAACATTCCCGGTGTGCTAATACCAAGATGAGCTGCATGTCCCTCCAAATACTGTAGTGCCGGTATCATCGTTGCGAATATCCCCGCAAAAATCAATGCGACTTCGCGAATGGGTCCAAACGTAAATTCGTTATGGAGGTGAATTTGTTTAGAAGTTGTGAAGTATGAAACTGCTGCAGCACCAACTTGTATTGCCTCCGGCAGGAACGGTACAATCCTGTTCAAACTATGGTGGAAAATAATCGAAAGTGTAATGCAACCCAGAAAAATGAGATTGGTTATTCCAATCAATTCGAACCGCCGATGACCGCTGGGAGGGGCAACGGAACTTCCCTGTGGCGCGCTTTTACGGTCGACTATATAGAATATTCCTAAAATCGAACCGATAGTCAGCAACCAAATACCGAAAACATGCTCCGGTAGCCAGAAGAAGGGAACACCGCGTAGAAAGCCGAGAAAAAGCGGTGGGTCGCCGATTGGTGTATATAATCCCCCCATATTCGAAACAAGAAAAATAAAAAAGACAATGTGATAAGGTCGCATCCGTCCTCGATTGATGCGGATGTACGGGCGAATCAATAGTACCGAAGCGCCGGTTGTCCCAAAAATATTTGACACCACTGCGCCTACCACGAGGAACAGTACATTCGTTAAAGCGCTTCCTTCAACCCAGAGATGAATTAGAATACCGCCCGATACGACATACAGCGAACCTATCATGCAGATAAAACTGATGTATTCTCGCCCGGCGGCAAGTATACGTTCTATCTCTTCAGTACCCCAAATAAAGTGCGCCGCGGTAACAAGCCCTAACCCCAGCGACAGCACCCAGTACCAGCGTTCCCAAAAGCGGTTTGCGATGAGCGGAACAATTGCAATTGAAAGCAGTAGTAAAACGAATGGAATAATCCAACCCAATGAAATATCATTAACTGGCTCGGATGTTTCCGATGCGAAGATAGGAGGGCATAGCACGAGTATCGTTACGAAAATGAAACCGTATCGAAGGAGTAAGCGTTTCAATGGGGAATTACCTATGTACATTCGGTACTCGATACATCCGACTTAACGATCGTAAGATAGGAGCGTATTAATTAGTCTTGCAATCGGTGCTGTCCCTGTCTACCTTGACTATTTGGAGGAAAACTATGCGATATTTTTCGGCTTTGATTCTATCCTTACCACTAATCGCTTTTGCCGGTGCTGGTGAAGCCGGTTTCGATATGCTCCGTCGAGATTTTACCCCGGCGTCTGTCGCGATTGCGTCCGCGAACGTTGGCTTTCCTCAATTGACCGCCTTTGGTGGCAATCCCGCAGCGTTGGCTGAGAAAACGGTGCAGATAGCAGGTGCCGGATATGTCGATGATCCCCTCGATTTAAAAACAGGATTCCTGTACTATTCCCGCCCATGGAAAGAATACGTTTTCAGCGCAAGATTGTTATACAGCGATTACGGTACATTCGACCGCACATCCGTTAGTGGCGAAAAATTAGGAACGTTTGGTGCAAATGATATCTTCGTCGGCTTTTCCGGTGCCCGCAAATTTGACTCTCTGTTGATCGGTATCGAACCCGGCTACATAATCTCTAAAATTGATAACTACAGCGCATCCGCATTGACGTTCTCCGCCGGCATTCAGTATGCTCCGCCGTTCATTCCCCTCACCCGTGTTGGTGTCGACATTCGGAATCTGGGGACGAATACAAAAAAATACGTATCCAGTACCACTCCCTTACCGACTGATATTCGTATTGGTGGGTCGAAAAAGCTTGAACATCTTCCATTGACGCTGGTCGCACAAATCAATAAGTGGCAGGATACTGACTGGTATTTCAATGGTGGTGGTGAATTTGAAATAACGAAAGCATTTTTGCTCCGCGCCGGCTATTCCACACTTGGAACCGACCAACGAAGCAACGGCACGAATGATGCTATTGCCGGTTTATCGGCGGGTTTTGGTTTTCAATACACCGATTATATGTTCGACTTTGCGTATGCTATGCAAGGAGTAGTCGGAGACCGGCTTTTCCTGCAATTTTCCTGGCAACCCCCCTCCCAGAGGTAGTTAAACTGCCACAACCAAATAGTGTCTCAATGATAGCAGACAACCCGGATGAAGCGGAAATAATCAAAGCCGCAGTTTCGGGTAATTCTCAGGCATTTAACCGTCTGGTACTGGCGCATCGGGAAGGTGCGATGGTATTGGCGATGCGTCTGCTGCATACCTTGCAGGATGCCGAAGACGTTGTGCAGGATGCGTTTATTAAGGCATGGGAAGAGTTGCCCCGTTTTCGCGGGGAAAGCGCTTTTTCGTCATGGCTGTACCGGATTGTGTACAACTTGTCGTTGAACAAACTTAGGGGTCGGAAGTTACGTCACTTTTTCCGGTTGGGTGAAGAAAACGACGAGAATGAAGTCAATTGGAACGTACCGAGTGACGATCCCACACCCGATGAAATATTGATATCCAAAGAACGACAAGAGCGCCTTGACGAGGCATTGAAAAAATTACCGGTGAAACAGCGTGCGGTTTTCGTAATGCGTCACGAGCAAGGGCTTAGTAATGCGGAAATCGCCGAGATTACCGGTCGTACCGAAGGTTCGGTGAAAGCGAATTTCAGTTTTGCCGTCGCAAAATTGAAAGAAGCTATGGAAGAGTACCGATGAGTAAGAAATTTAATGATAGTGAGTTGGAGAGTTGGGCTGGTAAATTGCCGCGAAAAGGCACGCCGGAAATTCCCCGTGCGTCCTTGGAACGTATTTCATTCAATGTTGCAACCGGCATTGCCCGTGACGGGAATGGCCGCTTACATTGGCAGAAAGTGTGGCAACCAGTTTTTGCTACTTCATTAACTATGGCGATTGCCGCGTGGTTGATTGTGGGTATTCCCAACCATGCGCAAATTCCGGTTACTAATTCTGGTGGTAGTGGTCTATTGGCGGCATTTGCACCGATGACCACTGACGATGATTTGTCGATGCTATCGGTGTCCGACATCGATACATTGTTATCCGGTATAACGGCAACTACGTCCACACCATCCAATTTAGTTAAAGATATCTCTGCGATTGAATTTGATTCCGATGCCGCAGTGTCAAATATGACGCCTGCTGAGCGAAAAGCTATATTGAATACATTATCCGACGACCGCAATCTCGATTGGAGTGAACTATTATGAAAAGGTGCATACTTTTTGCCCTGTTACTGCTTCCATTACTTGTCTTCTCGGCACCTCCACCGCCAAATGATGAGATGCCGAGACCGGGTGGGGAGGTGTGGAACGAGCAGCTTGAAACATTACTGATTGCGCGTTTGACGCGAATATTAGAGATGAAACCCGATCAGGCGAAAGAGTTCTTTCCCCTATTAAATGAATTTCAGGATAAAAATAAAGGTTTGCGGAAGGAACATCAGGATTTGATGATGAAGTTGCACCAACTGGGCGATACGACCGGCACCGCGACTGCAGCTGAAGTGGATCATACCATCAAAGCACTGGCAGATAATCAAAAATTGGTAATGCAATCGGTTTCGAGTTTTATGACTGATGCAGTCAAAGTTCTTCAACCGTGGCAGGTAGCAAGATTGCAAATTTTCATTATCCGTTTCCCTGAGCGCGTAGAACAGATAATGCGCGAGCGTATGGGTGGAAATCCCGATGGTATGCATCGAGGGCCGGGCCGAATGCGTGGTCGGGAACCGGAACCGGATGACGACAGGTAAATAACCGATTTTTTCTATCGAATAGGGCGCTAACCACGCCCTTTTTCGTTTCTACCGGATAGCCCCGGATAATTCAGTACTTGCCGTTGGTATTACTTCTAACTATCTTTACAAATCTATTTTTACGATTCTACTCACAGAGGAGGGTATCCTTGTCATTCCCAGTTGAACATATCCGCAACATCGCATTTGCCGGTCATAGTGGTTCCGGTAAAACTTCTTTAGTGGAAGCAATACTTCATACTTCCGGTGCAATAAATCGGCTCGGTTCGGTAGATGACGGTACAACCGTATCGGACTACCGGAAAGATGAAATAGACCGCAAAATTTCCATTTCTACCACAGTCATGAGTCTGGAATGGCACAATCATCGCATCAATTTAATTGACACTCCCGGTTTCTCCGATTTTATCGGTGAAATGGTAAGTGGATTTAAAGCGGCGGATACCGTTCTTATTACCGTCCATTCCGTAGGTGGAGTGGAAGTCGGAACCGAGCATGCATTCGAATCTGCAAATGAACATGGATTGGGTTCGATGTTCTATATAAATGCCCTTGACCGCGAAAATGCTAACTTCGAACGTGTATATGAACAAATTCGTGATACATTCGGTTCGGGTTGCGTGGCATTGCAATATCCGATAGGAATCGGTAACGAAGCGTTCCACCAAATCATCGATTTAGTTCGCATGAAAATGCGTACGTGGAAAGATACTACCGGTAAAAGCGAAGAGTCGGAAATTCCTGCGGAACATCTTGCTAAAGCACAGGAACTTCGCCAAGCGCTAATCGAAAGCGCCGCCGAAGCTGATGACGCACTGATAGAAAAATATTTTGATTCCGGTGAATTGACTGACGAAGAATTGGATCGTGGCCTCCGCTTAGGAATCGTTCGCGGTAAGGTGCACCCAATTCTTTGTGGTTCCTCACGCAAGAATGTAGGTACTGACGATCTGCTCGATATGTTCGCCGAATTTTGTCCCTCGCCGTTGGAAGCAAAATCCGCTATCAGCGAAGATGGTACCGAGTATAAAGCTGATGTGAAAGCACCGGTACTGGCGCAGGTTTTCAAATCTACCAACGAATCGCATGTCGGTGATATTTCAATGTTCCGGGTTTGGGCAGGTACGCTGAAAACTGGGGATGAATATATCAACTCCGGTACGGGTAAACCGGAAAAAGTAGCACAGATTTTTCTCTTGACCGGTAAAAACCGTAAAGTAGTCGAAACGGTATCGTGCGGTGAAATTGCCGGTACCATTAAATTAAAAGAAACGCACACGGGAGATACACTTTGCGATGCCTCGCGTGTTGCTAAACTCAAACGCGTCGAATTCCCGCCGCCCGTGTTCCATCTTGCCATCGAATGCAAGAACAAAGGAAGTGAAGACAAACTCTCTACTGGTATGACCATGTGCCACTATGAAGATCCGACCTTCCTTTACCATCAGGATAGCGAGCTTGGCCAAACAATTATCAGTGGTCAGGGAGATGTTCATCTAAACGTGACCCTTGCCCGATTGAAAGAAAAAGTAGGTGTGGAAGTTGAAACTTCCGATCCCCGCTTACCTTATCGCGAAGCTATTCGCGGCAATGCGGAAGCCGAAGGAAAACATAAGAAGCAATCCGGTGGTCGTGGACAATTTGCCGTAGCTTGGATCCGAATCGAACCAAAAGAGCGCGATTCGGTACCATTAGAGTTTGTTGATGCCATTGTCGGTGGTGTCGTTAGCGGTCGTTTTATTCCTGCCGTCGAAAAGGGTATAACCGAAGCGATGAGTAAAGGTGTAGTCGCCGGTTACCCGATGATTGGTGTCAAAGCGACATTGTACGATGGGAAAGAACACCCGGTTGACTCGGATGAAACTTCCTTCCGCCTTGCCGGTATCAAAGGGTTCCGCGAAGCGGCGAAGAAAGCACGCCCGATTATTCTCGAACCTATCTTCGATCTCGAAGTAAAAGTTCCCGAGCAATATATGGGCGATGTCATGGGCGATTTATCCTCACGTCGCGGGAAGATTATGGGTATGGATACCGTCGGCCATACACAGGAAATCCGTGCGAAAGTGCCGCAATCAGAAGTCATGAAATATACCACTACGCTTCGCTCGATGACTGGTGGCCGTGGTGTGTTCCGCGTAAAATTCTCCCACTACGAAGATGTTCCCAGTGACATCCAGAAGAAGATGGAAGAAGCTTTTGCCGCGAAGAAGTCCGGTCAGGCTGAAGAAGAATAAGGAAGTTCCCGAGTGGTCGAAAGTAGGTGAAACGATTTTTCTTTTTTTTCTTTTCACCTACTACCTACCACCCACAACCTACCACCTATGAAAAGAATCTGGGCGCCGTGGCGCATGACATACATCAAAGAAGCGAGAGAAGGCACTGAAGGGTGCCTCTTTTGCCGTTTGCTCGCAGAAAAAAACGATGCGAAGAACTTCATTTTGTATCGTGGTAAAACTGCGTTTGTCATGTTGAACAAGTACCCTTACACCAATGGTCACATCATGGTGGTTCCCTATCTCCATACGTCAATGATACACGACCTCTCACCGGAAGAACATTCCGAGTTAGGCGCACTTCTTGCGCAATCATGTGACCATTTAACAACGATGGCGAAGCCGCATGGTTTCAATATCGGTATGAATCTTGGCTTAATTGCCGGGGCGGGTGTTGCCGACCATGTGCATTACCACGTCGTACCACGCTGGTCGGGGGATACCAATTTTATGCCGGTAATCAGCGATACCAGAGTCATCAGTGAAAGTTTGGAAGCGGTGTATGAAGCGCTGAAACCGCTTTATCATTAATAAGAACGAGTGTCGGGAAATAAGAAAACGAGCGCCAAAAGACGCTCGTTATTATTGTAACTAATTTTTGATTAACGCAATTGCCGCTTGAATTCCTCAAAATCGAGAAAGACCAGTGCCATACCTTGACGGTGTAATAATCCATCTTCCTCAAATTTAGACAGCAATCTTGAAACCGTTTCGCGGCTTGTTCCCGCGAGATTTGCAATGTCGCGTTGTAACGGAAGATTCTGAATTACGACTTTACCGTCGCGTATCGTTCCGATATCTTCTGCCATACGCACCAGTGTGTTTGCAACACGGCCACGGGCGTCTTTGAGCGTTAAGCTCTTAATCTGTGCGTCCGATTTGCGGAGACGGTTGGCAAGTTCCTTAAGAAGCTCTACAGCGATGCTGGGATACTTGTCGAGCAGGTCGAGGAATTGATTACGGTTCAACACCCACAATTCGACGTCTTCGATTGATGTGACGGTTGCGCTACGGGCAAGGCCGTCGATAATCGATAACTCCCCGAAGATGTCACCCTCGCCAAGGATGGCGAAGATTGCTTCACCTCCTTCGTTCGAGATGCCGCTGACTTTTACCCGCCCTTTTTCAATGACGAAAAGGTTCTGTCCCAAATCGTCTTCGAAAATAATCAGGTTATTCCTTTTGAATCGCTTTGAGACCATAAGCTCGGAAATCCGTTCCAAGTCCATGGTCGGCAGTCCGCGAAATAATGGTACGTTGCGTAAAAGGTCAAATCTCATTTGCCGCGCTCCAATTGTTCGGTGGTTGAATCTCCACTATCCAACTGTAGTAATTTACGTAATAATTCTATCCGTTCGTCAATAGGAAGCATACGATTAATTAATAATTGCTTTCCGTCGGGGCTTACCCACGCTCCACCGCGAAAGTCTCCCGTTTGGTGACGAACACTGCGAAACCGCGTCCGCGCCATATCCAATAATGTATCGTATTCTTTTGACTTACTCATCAATGCGCTACAACAGTTTTTCCCGGCGTTCCCGGTTCAGTGCTGCGACAACCTCCCGCACTTCCTGTACCTTATCGATATGGCACACTAATGTAGCATCGTCGGTATGCACTACCACAATGTTTTCCAGACCCACAACCGCAGTATAATGGCCTGTACTGTGAATATAACATCCATTTGATTCTACGAATTCACCATCACCCAAAACTGCGTTATTATTCTGATCGGAGGGATGAAGCCGTTTTACTTCGCTCCAGTTGCCAACGTCGGACCAACCAATCTCTGCGGGGATTACTAAGACGTTCTTGGCATGTTCCATGATGCCTTTATCGAAAGATATTGGCTTTGTTTGCGCATACAAATGCTTTCGTGCCTTCATTTCATCACGGGTACCGATTGTCTGGCTGTATTTCATGAGATCGTGGTGAAAATCCGGTAAGTAACGGCGGAATTCCTCCAAGAGTGTATCCGCCCGAACAACGAAAATTCCTGCATTCCACAAAAAATCACCGGAACGTAAAAACATTTCCGCATCGCTACGGTCAGGTTTCTCGGCAAAAGTTCGCACCCGATAAACACCCGGAGCGGGAACTCCGTTCATCTCATACTGAATGTACCCATAACCCGTTTCGGGGCGGGTTGGACGGATTCCAATCGTCACCAGTGTATCGTCTTGCTGGGCTTGAGTTATCGCGAGTGCGAGAATTTGGCGAAATTCTTCTTCGCGTTCGATACGATGGTCGGCGGGAAGAAATATAATGACCGCCGAAGGGGTGGTTTTAGCAATATGGACTGCCGCTAATGCGATACAAGGAGCGGTATTCCGCCCTTCCGGTTCGGCAATAAACTGGCTGCGTTGGAGTGCCGGTACCGATTTACGGATTCCTTCGATTTGATCTTCGACTGTAACAATAAATGTCATATCCGTCGAGATGAGTGGAGATAACCGGTCCACTGTTTCTTGGATAAGTGTTTTATCACCGAAAATTTTTAGTAACTGTTTCGGGCGGGAGCGACGGGATAGCGGCCAAAACCTCGATCCGATTCCCCCAGCCATAATAACAGCATAAGTCATGAAGTAGTCCGTTATTCTCAATAAAATTGCAAGCTCTTAATGTACTGAATAGAGTGGTAATCGACAAAACAGGTAATAGTCATATAGTACTCATAAAACCAATTTCATGCTATTACATTTTTCCTATTGAAATTGAAACCCAATCACCGTAACCGTAACCGAATACCCTCATTCGTCCAACGCGACCGTACCCGAACGGTATCACGCGAAATCGTTAGTGGTTCCGCAAACCGGAATGGACGTAAATGTCCGACATCCGGGTAACCATTTTGGTTCCAATCGCAGAAGGCGCGTAAATGATACGTTCCGGGCATCACTAATAACTCAGCATGGCTTGTATCGCTTGTTATATCTGCACCTGCAGTTGCGTTATTCGTCCAACCAAATGCACTGCCGGGTAAATTGCTTAGAACTGCTTCGACTCGTACGGCACCTTTCCGCCCTAAAAAGTTGTCATCTACTTTGACCTGCATCGAACCAGTGGTGTCTTCAGGAAGCACTTGAAAACGATAATCAATTGTGGTGTCTTGCGAAGCAACACCGGTCATCGACTTCCAATTCTTAGTCGAGATGGACAAATTGAAGGTACTTCGTTCCGGTAATTTATTTGTCGGAGCAATCTTCGCCGTCACGGCGTCCGTCTGGCGAACGTTGAATTGCAATTTGGTGGAATCCGGTAATAGCATACCTGTGATACTATTGTTGATTGTTCCTAATTCCAAACTGGTCGAAGTCTGGAGTATCCAAGTCGGCATCGTTGTTACCCATCCCGGCATCGGGTTTAACGAGAAAATATGAGGAGCCAGAGTATCATCTGTTTTTATCCGGGTAGGAAATGGCTTTGTAACAATAGAATCCGGTAGTGCGTTTTCCTGACGGTCGATTAAATTCCCGAATGCTAATTGTAACGTATCCTTAGGTGGAGTCGAAGGGAATACTGTCCACCATTTCAAAGAATCTGATGGATCGGGATACGATATCCCGACAAAGGAATTTGGGTCGACGGCATGGATGAACGGGTTTCTGCCGAATGCCGCATAAACTGGACGAGTAAACCGAATAGATGCGATTTGAGGAGCTACCATTCGTGCGGAAAGAATCTGTGGTGCAATTGTGTCCCGGTTTGCGAGTTGAAAAGTAAACAGGATTGAAGAATCGCGTGGGACGATTGCATCGTCGAATGTAATACCAAGCCGGTCGTTAGTTGGATCATAGCGATGGTCGCCGTCTTTATCATCGAGCGCAAACAACCGGTACTTACCATTAGTCAATCCCGACAATACAAATTTTCCTGCACTATCAGTTGATGCGACAACATCAGGAACATCCCACCACGGTTCTGGCTCACCGTTGCGAAATCGTGCGGTAAAACCGGGATCAACACGCCATCCCCATATCCAGATACCTCTTCGGTCACCGGTATCATAAATCTGGCCACGGATAAAACCCTTGTCAATGCTGTCTCCGGTGCTAAATACCAACTCGAGCGGTTGCGACATCGGGTTATTTCGTTCATTTTTTAGTTGAGAAGAAAGAGTAAGTCGGTAAGTACGGTCTTTTTGCAACGGTTCCATTGGCTGAATGACAAGTTTTCGTCCCTTCGTCAGGACTTTCAACCCGCTTTTCGGAAATGGTGAGAGCGAAACAAGATTCGGTTCGGTGCGCTGTAACCGTGCATAGAATAAAATCTCCAACTTAGAGTTCACATCTACTTTTGTTTGCCCTTGTTCAGGTATTGTGCTAATGGGTGTCGGACCCGTGTTATCGACCGGGCCGCCGGGTGGTGGTTGAATTTTCGCACAACCGATGGCAATCAACATGAGACCGTATAAAACAACGGCATAAGTTCTTTTAGTAATATCTGTTGTAAACATCACTGTAGGTAAATCACTTTCCGGACGGGTAATGGGCCGCTTTCCGCAATTGCAGAGACGAAGTAAGCGCCATGCGGTAAACCAATCAACGAAAGGGTTGATGTTTGTTGTCCGTTCATATTTTGTGTTCTAACCAGTTGGCCTAAAATATTATACAAATTTAATTTTTGCATACCCGATGTCGAACTAATGTTGATTGTCGAGCCGGAGGTTTTCACGGTTATACTTGGTTGAGTGCGCGACGTTCCTTCATGCAAAGAAGAAGATCCCCGCCATTGCGCAGCAAGTTGCACCGCTTGTTGTTGCGTAGGCGCATAATAGATACGGAAACCAAAATCGTAGTATCCATTGCCCGGAATTGAAATTGAGGGCGTGGCGAATAGCATCGCATAATCGTTTGCGGAGTTCTGCTGGCCATCCGAGCCGGTCCAAATTAAATCTAAGTACTTCTGCTGGTCTATCCATTGTGCACTGTTTATCGTCGAGGCAAGTATTAATCTCGCGACGCTCAACGAACCGTGATTGACGAACACACCATACCTCGATGCTTGCGATGCATCCCCAATTGTTAACAAACGTGCTGTCGTATCGGTATAACCGACGTCATTCCCCGGATTACCCACGTCGAAATCGATTATCCATCCTGCGATGATATTATTCAAAGTTGACACTGTATTATTGTGAATTCGTCCTGTAATATCAACTGCCGGTACGGTCGCAGTTTGACTAACCATCTGTGCTGACCAATCCACACTGATAGGCAACGTCGAATGGCTCGGTACTAATGTGGCGGTGGTCTGAATTTGTTGGGGAGGAGTACCGGTTACAGTGACTGGCTGGTTTAAGGGAACCTGCCAATCAAAACCGGTATTGTTATCATCACCGAAAATATTGTCTTCAACCGCATTCGATCCATAACTGAGAAGAAACGAACCGTGAAAAATCACACCGGGTGTATTCGGAGGCGATTGTAACGAAACACCAACCGGTAACGATGTGTATGGATCGTATAAGCCAATTGCGCCGATACCGGAAAAAGTAAGCCGCATCTGACTGTCTTCAATCGTCGCTTCCGGTGGTGCTATTCGGTGAGTGCTGGAACCGTAATACCGTGTGTAACCATTTCCAGTGACGCGCCACCCAGCAATTATCGTTGAACCACGAAATGTACCGGAGGGAAGGATTGCGCTTAAAGTTCCGTTCCAAAGTGTCCCATTTTGTGAACTTGTCATGGCAGTTGAAGCAGTTGTCCAAGTAGCGCCGTTCATTTGCGTTCCCATCAAAATCAACGGCTCGGTACTGGGTTGGTCAAGTTGTATCGGAATTGTTAAATGCATCGTACCGAATGGTTGTTCGGTCCCGCTCCACATTGCGTCCGTCGTACCTTGTTGTCTCATCGCTTCTGTCACAGCACGGTATGCATTCACTCTCATTGCTGGATGATTGATGACATCCACCATTTGATCACCGGTGCTAATCAGTATGGTTCGAACTTGTTGTGGTGTGGCATCAGGCAAAACCGATTTTATCAATGCTCCTACTCCGGCGGCACAGGGCGAAGCCATCGAAGTACCACTGATAACTGCGAAGCCGCTCCTCGGAAATATCGAAGGGATATCCATGCCGGGCGCCCACACCGACACGGTGATGTTACGGTTACTGAAGTAAGCGGGAAAATCTTCGCGGGTCGATGCTCCAACTGAAATGACACCGGGCAGTGCTGCCGGATACAACATACTGTCGATTGGTGAGGCCGGTGTCGAATTTCCCGCTGCGCAGAAAACGCTCACTCCTTGGCTTATTGCATATTCAACGACGTCCGCTTCCGCCGATGAAATGAAAGTACCGCCCCACGAACAATTGATAATTTTCGCACCACGTAGAACCGCATAGTAAATCCCATCATAACCATAGCTGATGGATTCTCCGGCTCCCGTCCGAATAGCCAATAGCTTTACATGAGGTGCGACCCCTTCACCAAATTGTCCGTTTTGCGCGGCAAGAATGATACCGGCAACGTGTGTACCATGCGATTCAGTCGTTGTAGGTGGTGTGGGATCATCGTTATTGTCAACAAAATTCCAACCGTGGATGTCGTCGATAAATCCATTATGGTCATCATCGACGCCGGTTTGTCCTAATCTTTCCGCTTGGTTGATAGCAATCTGGTTAATTAAGTCAGGGTGAGTAATATCCGTGCCGACGTCCACCACAGCAACAATCACATCCGAACTTCCCGAAGTTACCGACCATGCCTGATTTGCATAGATTCTATCCAGTTGCCATTGCATGTAACGGTATGGTTCAGTATCACCTACTGATTCCGTACGATTACCGGTGCCATTTGTGAAACCGGGTCGATGAATTTCCGGTAACACTTGTAAACGTCTTGCTGGAAGAGTGTCCACACAAATGATAGTACCATTCGACACAAGCGATGATATGTCAGTTTGACTATCGTCGAGAAACAACCACCGTCCTAAAGAAGTGTGTGCTTCCGCACCGGGAAAAACGTCATTCACGACATTTCCACCAGACTTGGATCTCGTTGCAAATGAATTCTTATCGATGTTTGCCGATAGTTTAACTGCAATAGTTTTACTAAAAGAGGTCTGAATTGAGAAAGCGAATGAAAAGATTGAGGCGAGGATAAATAACCGTTGACTAATCATGGTAACTCCTCGAAAGCCCGCGAGAACATCCATACCGACATTAGGATTTGAACGGAAGCAAAAGTAACTCGGAACCACTTGCTTGCATGTTTCTTGTTCAATATAGCACCAAATTGTGCCCCGGGTATGGTACCTATTGCCACCGCAATCGAAACTTTCGGCCAAACATAACCAATAGTTCCTTCTGGTAACCCCGGTACACCAATCCCACCCCACAGGTAACTCAGTGCGGCGGCGGCAGAAGTGAATATCAAAACCGCGCTACTGGTTCCAGCAAGGTTTTTTGTGGGAACCCCGAAAAGCCCAACTAACAATGGAATCAAGATGATTCCACCACCGAGCCCGGTTAAGATTGCAATAATACCGATTAGCACTCCGCAACCAAGCATCAACCAACCATTCAAATTACGCATGGTTTCTGCTTCCGGTTTATTCCGGCTCAGAAACCCTTGGATACCAAGTACCAGTATCATAGATGCAAATATGAGCAGAAGCGTAGAACCGTGAATATTTTCAGCACACCGCCCAATAATTGCGTGGAGAGTAAACTTCCGGCGACAAACCACGGTACAAACCGCCACATTACAAGTTTCTGCATCGTCTGACGGATGGTTGAAGAAATCATCGTAACCGACGTAACGGTCAACATCGACCCCATCGCTAAATGCGTTCTTACGTTGGCTGGAACCCCTTGTTCCCGAAACAACTCGAGGGTCAGCGGTATTAGGATGATGTTACCACCGATACCGATAAACCCGGCTAATAATCCGACAAAAAACCCTGAAACGGTAAAGAGTATTAGTACAGGTATGTCCATAGAGTTGTTTGCGATCCAATGGTAAGTCAGAAGAAAATCAAGTACTAAACTGGTTTTGAGTACTTAATTCAGCTTACTTGGCATTAGTTTCAGCGAGTAATTCTTGTACTCGTTTCGGTTGTTTCAGTATTTCAACAGCTTTGAATACGACTGGGTCGTGTTCCATCGCAGCACGGTAACGTCCTTGATTTCCTAAATACCAACCTGCGGCTTCAATTGAAAGTAAGCGGTTTAATTCCTCTTTATTTTCCTGCCACACTTTTGCACGCTCAGAATCGATAATGCGGGAAACCGCATCAGTCATCGGCGCTACTTCGGCATGGGTATCGTGAGTTGCCAACCACGCTTTCACCGCCGTCCATTCTGCATCAATGTCCAGTGGCGCGGTAAATCCCTTTGCGAGTAGATAACTCTTAAATTGACTGATTAGTGCATCGTTTACTTTGATTTTCTTGTTCGATTTTACCGATAATGTGTCGCTAAGCGTTTCGTTTACGAATGATGATAAGTTTCCCGAGCGCAATAATTCAGTAACGAATGCGGTCGGCTTATAGTTATTAAGTTCAATGTCAGGCGCGATACCACCGAGTGCGAGTAACGAACGGCCATTCTTCGAGTGAAAAGTTTTACCTGATTCCGCTATACTGTCCGCACCGTGAAAATAATCGATTTTCTGAATTAATCTTCCCGACGGGGTATAATACTTCGCAGTTGTCAATTTCAAACTTGCATCACCCGGTAATCGCCTGACTGATTGCACTAATCCTTTTCCATAAGTGGGCATCCCGATAATGACCGCCCGGTCTTGGTCTTGTAGAGCACCTGCGACAATTTCGGATGCACTCGCGGAACCTTCATCTACCAATACTGAGAGGGCGCCGGTAAAGTGCGCTGGCAAATTAGCGCGATACTCTTGGACATCTGAACTATCACGGCCACGGGTCGAAACAATTAGTGTGTTCGAACCTAAAAATTGTTCGGCAACTTCGATGGCTACATTTAGCAGCCCACCGGGATTTTGTCGTAAATCCAACACGCACCGCTTCATCCCTTTATCAAGCAATGTGTCGATACTTCTGCTTAAATCACGCGATGCGTTGCGTCCGAAACGTAAAAGTTTTATATAACCTGTGCTATCGTCTATCATTCCCGCATAACCGACATCCTGTACTTCGATAGCAGCCCGTTTCATTTCAAAGCGAAGCACTTCATCCTTAACCCCGGAACGTTTTACTGTAACGACAATAGGTGTACCCGGATCTCCGCGCAGATGCGTAGAAGCTTTTAAAGTTGTCCAATTCACCGTTTTGAATGAATCTACTTCGATTAGCACATCACCAACCCGCATTCCGCTTTGAGCGGCGGGATAACCGTCAAATAACGACATAACTGTCAAATCGCGATTCGTGCCGCGTACCCCTAATTCAACCCCGATACCGCCGTATTTACCCGTAGACATTACATCGAGATCGCCGGCTTCCGATTTGTCCATAAATACGGTGTACGGGTCGAGCTTCGAAAGCATACCATCGATTCCGGCTCGTAAAATTAAATCATGATCGATATCATCGACATATTCACTGGTGAGTTCACGATACACCGCACCGAAGCGGGTAATACCGTCGCGTGCATCCTGATAGTCGTCGCGTTTTTGCCCTGCGGCAAATACTACCAATCCCCACGATACCAGAAATATCAATACGAACCGTTGCTGTGCAAGTTTCATTCTAAACCTTATTTATAATTATTTCGCGATAACCGATGAAGCATGGTGTGTTACCCACCAATCACTATGAACAACTGTATTCCAAATCGAATTATGAATGGCATTGATATTAGAATCGGCTTCTAAATGAACGAACCCTTTTCCCTCCGCAGATAAGAATGATCGCTGGATGGTTCGATAGAATTGTTCACCTGCCGATTCCATCCTGTCCGTTTCCAAGCCGCTAAGCCGCTTCCGTGCAACGGCTTTCTCGTAAGATAAATCAAGTATGAACGTGAAATCCGGTTGTAAATTCTGTGTTGCAAAATCAAGCGTTCGTTTTACTTCTTCGATAGGTAACCCACGTCCGACACCTTGATAAATTTCAGTGGATAAGCGATACCTATCCGCTATCACTACGTTGCTTTTTTGTAGTGTCGGTAAAATTTTACTTGCCACCAATTCTGCTCGCGAGGAACAAAATAGAAGCATTTCCGTTCGCGGGTTCATCCCCTCGGAACGATGCGATAACAAGATATCCCGTACTTCTTCGCCGATTTGTGTACCACCCGGTTCCCGTACAAGTAGTGGTTCTATGCTTTCTGCTTTAAATCGATTTTGCAATAGTTCGATTTGGGTCGTTTTCCCGGCGCCATCCACCCCTTCGAAAACGAGGAACAACCCGGTTATTGGGTTCATGGAGTAACTTCCACTTTTTGTTGTTTTCTTCTAACTGGTATTGGTTGCTTTCTTGATAACAGGTAAATACCACCAATCGTGATTGCTACTGAAAGCATTTGTGAGACGGTAATGGCCGAACCAACTGACTGGAACGGTTTCATACTGTCTTCATACCACCGTATCGATTCAATGTAAAACCGCACCGGCCCGTATATAGTAAGATACAAACCAAACAGTTGACCCGGATGCTTGAGTTTCTTTTCCGATCCAAGCAAGACAAACATCGTAATCAACGCCATACCCGACATATACAACTGTGTCGGTTGGATAGGGGTATCGGGAAAATGTTGCCCCGCAAGGCAATCTGACGGAAAAACCATTCCCCACGGTAGTTTGGTCGGCAATCCGAAGCAACACCCGTTCAGAAAGCATCCAATCCTCCCGAAAAATTCACCAAGCGCTAAGCTTGGAATCATCAGGTCGGCAAGCTTAAGTAACGGTACTTTTTTGTACCGGCTGAACGCGATTAAAGCGATTATCGCCGCAATCACACCGCCTAACAGCACAAGGCCGGCAATACCAATCGTCCCATCTGTTTGTATCGGGCTGACGGTATCAATCCAATGACCACGGAATTCATTTACATGGGTAATGATATAGAGCAACCGGGCACCAAACAGCGATGAAATTAAAATCCATAGCGAAACATCATACACGGTTTCGCGGGGAAAGCCGTGACTGTCGGCACGTCGTGCAGCAAGCAGGATGCCTCCGCTAAAACCTAAGAAAACCATCAGTCCGTAACTATGTAATACAAATGGACCGAGTCGAAATAATTCCGGATGCATTCATTCCTTTAATCGTATTTACCAGACTTTTTTTCCGGTTTCGTACTATTCCCTTCCAAAACAACGACAATTTCCCCCTTGATTGTCCGCTTGGAAAAATATTCGAATACTTCTTGAACAGTACCCCGTTTTACTTCTTCATAAATTTTCGATAACTCTCTTACTACACAAACTCTTCGTTCGCTACCACATATACTGATTAGCTCTTCGAGTAACCGCAACAACCGCTGGGGTGATTCATACAGAATGGTGGTACGAGTTTCCCCTGCTATTTCTTGCAATCGGGTCTTCCGCCCTTTTTGCGGAAGAAACCCTTCAAAAACAAATCGATGCGAAGCGAGCCCACTCACTACTAACGCGGGGATCAGCGCAGTCGCTCCCGGCAGACATTCCACCGGTATATCATTCTCGATAGCCGCACGTACGATGGCGAACCCGGGATCGCTGATGCCCGGTGTTCCCGCGCTGGAAATGAGCGCAACGGTTTTACCGGCTAATAATTCACGCAGGATATGGTCAATTCGAAATTGGAAAGAACCTTGCTCATGATAAGAGATTACCGGTGCCGTGCAGCCAAGATTCGCCAATAACGGTCGGGAATGCCGCGTATCTTCCGCGGCGATAATATCGGAATTTTGCAACACAATTTTTGCCCGGTGAGTCATATCCTCCAAGTTACCGATAGGAGTGGGTACGAGGATTAATTTCCCTTTCGATGGGTTGTCAGGTACCGGTATCACGGGCATAAAGATAGTCTGTTCCTACTGATCTAACTTGAAGTTTGGCGATGGGTGGTTGGTTGCGTTTGAAGTGGGAAAGGGCGATGCGTTTTTCTATCCGATTTGCGGTATCTTCGTTAAAGCCGGAAGCGACAATCGAGCGTTTATCTATTCGTAAATCAACCCGCATCCATAAATATCGGTCGGCATCGTCATAGGAAAATCCGAGTTCACTTTCGTCGGTTTGACCGTCCCATAGGTCTGCTGTGGGCGGCTTTTCCCATATTACCGGCGGTAAACCAAGACATTGGGCAAGTGCGACAATCTGTTGTTTGTACAAATCACCAATCGGGCATAGCGACCAAGCCCCATCGCCATACCACGTTGAATAACCCAACAACAATTCTGTTTTATTCGAAGTACCTACGACAAGCGCTTTATCGCGAGCCGCCAAATCAAACAAAGTCGCCATTCTAAGGCGGGCAAGTAAATTCCCTTTACGGAACGGGGTTATATCTTTCAACGAATAACCATCCGCCATCCCGCTAATGTCCACTTTCTCCACCCGCAATCCGATTTGTTCCGCTACCACTCTTGCATCGTCTTCACTGGCTTGTGACGACGTCTTATACGGCATCATTACACCGAGACACCGTTCTTTACCCAGTGCACGGACGCAAATAGCCGCGACTACTGCGCTGTCGATACCACCGCTTAAACCAAACAGGACGTGCTCGAAGCCGGAGCGGTTCACTTCGGTTTGGACGAACAATTCGAGTAATTTCTCGAGTGTGTCGCAATTAAGCTTTGGTGGTTCTAATTTGGATATACCCATCTTCCTTTGCATCTCAATAAAACTGTATAAAGTTAAAAGTACTGCTAAATGCCGGATAGGTCAATTCCACACGTGATACGCCTTGTGAATGAACGTCATTTCGCTTTTTCAAACGACTAACGACTTCGTATCTTACCAATAAGGTATGCATCTTATGGGAACCTTTCCATTTGACAATCGTACAAAATTTGTCCGATGCCCTTGATGAGTGATGGTTTTAAGAAGGATACATTACGATGGCAAAGTCCAAATCCGCTGAAGTACTTACCCCAATTTTCGATGTTGTCCGTAAGGTTTGGTCGCATCCCCGTGTCTTAACGCTCCTCTGGATTCTATGGGCTTTTACCCGTTGGGGACACCTACTCGCCATCCGCAGTACCGCCATTGTGAATGTTTTGACTGTTGATGCCCTCCATTACCATGAATTTGCCAAGAGTTTCGCCGACCACGGCTGGGGGAACGACGTATGGTTCATGAACCCCGGCTATCCCACATTTGTCGGTATTTTGTATTGGTTGGTAACCGCCAGCCCGCTGTTTATCATGTTTTTCCAGACTTTGCTCGAAGCGTTGGCGCTGTATCTTACAATGTCGGTAGGGAGGCGGTTACTACCGGAATCCGCCGTACGCCTTGCTTTCCTGTTCTGGGTCGCATATAGCCCATTTCCTTACTACGATGGAACTATCCTCACCACTACCGTCATTGTCACGTTAACGGTCGCAGCCATCTACTATCTGTATGATTTGGGGAAAGTAATTCCGTGGTGGAAACTCGCGCTTGGTGGTGCATTTATAGGTGGTGCCATTCTTTGTCGCCCGATTCCACTGCTTTTCTTGCTATTCCTATTCATTTTTGCAATCCTGTCCAAACAGCGAAAAATCCTATTAAAGCAAGTCGGATGGGTCTTCGCCGGAGCGCTATTCATCTTATTGCCTTTCCTTGCGAGGAATTACATGGTTGCAGGAAGACTAACACTTACGCAAACATCGGGTGGGATGGTTTTATGGGTCGGAAATCATGCCGGTGCGGATGGGATTTATGACGAACCATCGTTTTTAACATCCGCCGAACCGGAACAAGAAGAAGCCGATTATCGTGCCGAGGCATCCCGTCAAGCCGGCCATAACCTCACTTCCGATGAGGCATCTACATTCTGGACGAAGCAAGCCCTGAGTTGGATTATTTCTCATCCCGCCGATTACTTCGCGCTCGAATGGCATAAACTCTTGTGGGTGGGGAATCGAACGGAGCAACCGAACAATATCAGTTATTATGTCGTGAGCGAATATTCCGGGTTCGTGCGCAATTTACCGCTCGGCTGGGGTTGGATAATGACTTTCGCCGGTGCGGGCATTCTTGCGTTACTGAAGCAATGGCGGGATTGGCGCTGGATAGGGTTATTCTTACTCACAATCGTTGCGGCGAATCTCATCTTTTATACCGCTTCCGAGTATCGTTTTCCGATGGTACCGTGGTTGATTCTCCTTGCGGCGGCGGGTTTTCATTTTATCGTCCGAAAAGTATTTCTCCAGAATTCCGACCATGCGATGCTTGGCGTGATGTGCCTTGTCCCGGGATTCCTGTGGAGTCATTACGATAACCGGTTCCTCGCTGACTTGCGTTCGCCATTCATGGATCATTTCAATTGGGCACAAGTCTCCTACCGGCAGGGAAAACCGTTCGATGCGCTGGAATACTACCACAAAGCGCTTGCCATCGACCCGTTCAGTTATGAAGCGCACTACCAACTTGCTTGTGTGTACTACGAGATGGGATTTGCCGATTTATCGCGGCAGGAGTTTACACGCATCGGAATGACCGGGCCGGATGAAGACCCGTCCTCATTAGTCGATAACGAAACATCAGATAGTACCAATGCGCAGGGTGCGGTGCATGACACGACGAAACACTACATCGACCCACTGCAAAAGGAAGCCGCACTCCGCAAATTGGTTCGTGAAAGCGGCGATAACGATAAACCCCGGGTACTACTGTCATTAGGGGCGTTGCTTCAGAACCGCGGCAATTTAACCGAAGCAAAACAGTTCTTATTGCAAGCCGAAAAGTTGGATACGAACCACTCGGAAATTGCGATTCGAATTGCCCAAATCGATTTGCAGCAAAACGCCTACGACTCAGCATTGGTGAGGGTTGAACAAGTTTTGGGATACGAAGCGGATAACGTAACGGCGAATCTATTGAAGTACCATTTACTGCAGAAATTAGGAAAAAGCAGCGAAGCGAATGAACAACTGAAATGGCTGCAAGACCGCGCCGACAAAGACCCGCATTGGTCTCAGATTGTACAACAGCAATTAAAGAAACCGCTTGGATTCACACCAGGCCCGGAAATACAGCGTATCGTACCTGTCGATACAGTTAAACCCAATGGAAATTGGTAGGGTTGGTACCCATTTAATGTAGTTAAGACTTGTGTCAAGCCGGCGGAAAGCAATATGCGCTATTGCGACAGCAATTATTGATAATTATATCTATAATAGATATTTATTTATATTGATTAACAATTTTATCGCAATAAGGTAAATTTTGTATATGTAATGTATATGTATTGTATAGGTAATGTATATGTGGGGCGAATTGCATCCGCCCGGTCATGGGTTGTGGGTGGTAGGCGGTAGTAAAAGAAAAAAAATACAGTTCGGGAGACCTATACCACCTAATAAAGTGGGGAACAGGGAACGGGAGACAGGAAAAGATACAAGATAAAGAACAGGCGGGCACGGTGACCCGGCCCGAACCTACACAAAATTGACCGACAAGAATGTCGGACGTACTATGGTTAACGGAGCTTCAATGAACTACCACAAATCTTTTCTTGCCCTCTTTACCATTCTTTTTGTATCTGTTTCTTTATCTTTTTCTTCTCCCCACAACCCAACACCTACCACCCAAGACCCATCTTTTTCTCATCCACCATCCACTATCCACCATTCTCCTTCACGGAGAACAAGGGTCAATGGGACTCTCGCGTCCTCTACAAATGCAACGCCCGCAATGGTATGACATGGTTCCTCGAACGGGACGGAGTAACACTTCTTACTTGTGTCGAGGATAAAACGCAGCCGGCGCTGCCGGTTGATCCGATGGACAGAGACCTGCCGGAAATGCTACGCAAACATCCGGCACGGTATCCGATGAAATCACACGCATTAAAATTCAAATTTCTCGCGACGAGCACTGTAGGGGCGCAATTGATTGCGCCCGCGGGTCGCATCAATGCGGCCCCTACAATGGCTTCCCCACAATCCGTCGAGCCGCAAGGCGAGCTCCCTTGGCATAACAACTATTTCTTGGGTAACGACTCGACAAAATGGGCACCGAATTGCCGGAACTACACGAATATTGTATATCGTGATGTGTGGGATGGAATAGATATCGAATGGTATGAAGAGAATGAAAAACTCGAGTTTGATTTTGTCGTGCAACCCGGTGCGGATGCGAGTCAGATAAGGATGAGTTGTGAGGGGTTAACGGGAGAGATGTCGTTAGATGGATTTGGGATTCAGGATTTGGGATTCGGGGAAAAAGAAAAAGTTGAGGTTGCCACGTCTCTTCCGGCGCACACGGTTGCGCCGTCCGATCCTCG
>Ga0265314_10000111_pt1 | contig 124336 bp, 102 predicted proteins | sample 4126metaG_FD_203106 | JGI IMG/M metagenome (GOLD analysis project Ga0265314, IMG submission 203106) | Rhizosphere microbial communities from Carex aquatilis grown in University of Washington, Seatle, WA, United States - 4-1-26 metaG | ecosystem: Host-associated > Plants > Roots > Rhizosphere... | reverse complement strand
CGCGATCGAGACGCTCTAGATCGAGTTTTGTCCGCTCGGCTTGCCGATCCGGAGGCTCTGAATCGCGGTTCCGAGGCTCACGACCGCGCTTCTTCCGCTCCGGATGTCCGGTCGGAGGCTCACGGGCGCCTCCGTTCCGCTACGGGCCGAGATCCGGACGCTCTAAACGCGATCGACGAGCTCATGACCTCGTCCGATTCGCTCTGGATCGCGATCCCGACGCGCTGGATCGCAATCAAGAGGCTCCTGGCCTCATCCGGCTCTCTCGGGATCGCGGTTGAGAAGCGCGTCATCGCGGTCAAGAGGCTCAATGCCTCATCCGATTGGCTCTGGATTGCTAGGGCAATTCCACCGATCGCAGAGCGTGGGCGAGCCAAGACGCGTGCAGGGCGACGCGCGAGAGCACGACCCCCTGATGCAGTAGCGCCAGCACGACGAGCGCACCGCCGCCCCGACCTCCGATCCGGGTCGCCACGGCCGCGGCGGCGAGCACGGGCGCCAGTGCGCTGAGCGCGCGCCAGGCCCACGCCCACCACATGGGAAGGGGTGCACGGCCGAACACGCGCGCACCGAGGACGATGGCGCGCAGTCCCTTCGCCCGCGCGCAGACCACCGCGGCGCGCGCCAAGTCGTGCACTACGCCCAGCCCCGACGCGAGCACTACGAAGACCAGCCCCACCGCGATGGCGACACGCTCGGCTCGCGCCTCCCCCCAGGCGTCGGAGAGCCCGGCGTGGGTCCCCGCGGCGATCAACGCACCGACCCCAAGGGTGGATGCCTCGGCCACGCCCATGAGCAACAAGAGCCAGAGGAGCGACGGCATCGCGCGCGCCGCGCCTTCCAGGCTGCGCACCAGGCCAACCGCGCGGCGGTCGCGCACTCCGTATGCCATGGCGATCATGACCGCTGCCATCGGCACGAGGCCGATCATCGCGGCGACGCCAAGCGCAATCTCGGTGGATGCCCTCATCGGCGCCAGCCCGCGCGCCTGGTGCCAAACGAAATCGAGGAGCGCATGCCCACCCGCGTCCCAGAGCGGCCCGTCGCCGCGCGGATGAGTGCCGTAGGTGGCCCCGACCAGCGACGCCGCTGGCCAGCTCACCGTGACCGCCAGAGCGCTCTGCCATCCCCACAGACCGGCGAGCGCCCACGGGTGGCGGCGCGCGCGAATTGCGTCCGTCTCGCGCAAGAAGAGCTGTCTCACGGGGACACGGCCTGAACGGCGAGCTGCATCCAGTACGTCGCGCGCTCGAACGTCCGCGGTGCCCACGCGCCTGCGCCCGGTGCTGCACCATGGTTGTTTCCCAGGTTCATGTCGACGAGCACACGGTCACCCGGGTCGGCGACCGCCGTGCGAAGGGCTACCTGGCCGTGCCACGTCCACCGCTTCCAGTCGCCATCGCCGTCCCACCGCTCGCGGCGGGTCGATCCGTCGGCGAACGTCAACTCCACGTCCACCGGGAACGACAGCGTCCCGCGCCGGCGCACGAGCACGGAGCTGTCCCATCCTCCCGCGCGGCTTGGGCCCGGCTCGATCTTCTCGCGCTTGCCGTCGTGGTCGAAGACGCCCGCCTCGCGCTCTGCCTCGTGCGTCCACACGCCGTCCACCACGTAGTCGACCCAACCTTTGTCGAACAGCGCGGTGCGCAGCGACGCGGCGGCGCGATCGCCCATCACATCGCGGAAAGCGCCGATGAGCTCCTCAGGGCCTGGGTGCTGGAAGCGGTACCGGCGCGCGTAGTTACCGAGGGCCCGGGACACGGGCTCGTCGCCGTAGACGCGCGCCAGCGTGCCGACGACGGCCGCCGTGCGCGCGTAGACAAGGCGCTCGTAGCTTCCGCCCGTCGAGAACGCGTCCGCCGCCTGCGCGACCGGCTCGTCGTGGACGCCCATGTTCCCGCCGACGGCCTGTACGGCCGCGTCGCTCAGGAGGAGCCCCGAAAAGTCCACCAGTGACCCGTCGCCGCGCCACTTGGCCATCGCGTCGACCTCGGCAAACTGGTTGATGCCCTCGTCGAGCAGCGGCCACGAATGCTCGTCGGTCGCGACCATGCCGTAAAACCACTGGTGTCCGAGCTCGTGGACAGTCACCATTTCTGGCATCCGCTCCCCGGCGGGACCCCACCACGGGCCGTCGCCGGTGATGAGCGTCGGGTACTCCATACCCCCGGCTTCTTGCGCGTCTTCCGGGGGATGCACCACGGTCAAGACGTCGTACGGATAGCGACCGTAGCGCGCCGAATAATACGGCAACGCGAAGCGCACCGCGGCCATTTCGCGCCGCGCTACGCGCTCATAGCCCGGCGGAAAAAGCAGCGTGACGTCGACGCCGTCGATGGCCTCTCGCAGCGTGCGGTACTGGTCCCAGGCCGTCCACGCGAAGTCGTGGACGTCGCGCTGCACGTGGCGCTCAATGCGCCGGCGATCGGCGAGGCGAGACGCGACGAGGGGGCCCGTGGCGCCCACCGCGAACTGCTCGGGAACGTCGATCGTCACGTCGTAAGTGCCGAAGTCCGCATAGAACTCCGACAGGTGATGAAATGCAAAATGCGCCCACCGCCCGTCGCGCTCGAGGCGAGCGATCTTCGGAAACCACTGCCCCACCATGTAGAAGCTATCCCGGTAGCCCGTGCGCTCGACGACGATCGGCAGCTTGTCGTCGAAGACGATATCGAGCAAAATGCGGTCTCCCGGTGCGACCTCCCGCGGCAGCGGAACGCGCACGTCCGTCTCGTCCGGATCGCCGGGCCGGTGTAGCTCGGCGGTCGACCAGAGGTCGATCGGCGAGCCGCCAGGGTCGCGCAGCGCCAGCTTGCGAACGTCCACCCACCCCCAGTCCTCGGGGGGAACGCTTCCTCGCCCCCCAACCCGCTCGCGGAGAAACGTCGAAGAGTCGTTCTTGAATGCGTTCAAGTAGAGGTGCAGCCAAAGCTCGCGAGTCGGCACCCCACTGGTGTTGCGCCAGGCGATCGTCCCCTCGCCGTGGACCACGTGGGTCGGTGGATCGAGCGTCGCGCGCAGGGTGTAGTCGACGACGTCCTCGGCGTGCGGCGGGAGCGCGGCGTCGTCCAGTGCGCGGGCGGCAGGGTTCGCAGCGCGCACTGGGGTTGTGCCGGGCATGACCAGCGCGAACAGCAGGGCAGAGTAGGGGGCCCGGCGCACGGCAGCTATCATCCGCCTCGTGCTTGGCCGGTAGCAAGGCGTCCACCGCGTGACCAACCAACCCAACGCAACCGTCATCATTCGCGAGGCCCTGGCCGGTAGCGGCGTCGAGCTCGTCGCGTCATGCAGCGCGGAGGCCTACGACGCCGCAGCACCGGAAGCGTTCCGGTCGTCGGCCTGCCTGCCGGGGGCGCGTGGTCTGGTGGTGGCCGGAAGCGCCGGACCGGCTCTCTGGCGGAGGTTTCGCCGTGACATGGGCGCGGGTCCCGGCCGATGGGACGAAGCGCATCCTCTCGATCGATTCGTGGCCACAACCGTCGTGCGGGCCGAGAGTGCCCTCGAGTCGCGCGGCGTCCGCTTCCGTCGCTTCGAGGCGGCGTTCCACGCAACGCCCCGTGTGGACTTTGTCGCGATGGCTCGGCTGGTAGGGCTCGGCTCACCCGGGCCTTTTGGAATGTTGATCCACCCCGAGCACGGGGCGTGGTGGGCGCTGCGCGTCGCATGGCTGGTCGATTCCGACGTCGATCCGCCGATCGATGTCCGTTCCCCCCCGTGCGCTGGTTGTGACGCCCCCTGCGTCGGAGGCGTGTCAAACGCCTCCGGGATCGCCCGGGCGACGGTCGAAGCACGGTCCCGCTGCGTGGTGGGTCAAGACGCGCGCTACGACGACGACCAGATCGCTTACCACTACGACCGCGCAGCCGCCGTGGCGCGCTTCCGCGCCCAGTGACAGCAAGAGCGATCACGCCCCGAGAGATCGCCTACACTACGCCCGCCCAAACATGCAACGCAAAGCAGGCGTCGTCCTGCCGCTCTTCTCCATCCGAACCCGCCACGACTGGGGTATCGGCCAGATCACCGACCTCCCCGCGTGCGCCGCGTGGCTCCGGGGAGCCGGCCAGCGCCTCCTTCAGATCCTGCCCCCGCACGAGCTGTCCGCCGGCGAGAGCAGTCCCTACGGCGCGCTGACCGCCTTCGGGATCGACCCGATCTACGTGGGGCTGGAAGCAATCGAAGACCTGGACGCCGGCAGAGTCGACCAAGCGCTTGGCGACGAAGGCATGCGCACGCTCGATCGCGTGCGGTCCGCCGAGCGCGTGGATTATGACGTGGTGCGTCCGCTCAAGATGCGGGTGTTCCGCGCCGCGTTCGAAGCGTTTCACACGCGCGAGTGGGAGATGGGAACGGCACGGGCGAAGCGCCTCGCCAATTTCATGCAGCGGGAGCGGGCTTGGCTGGACGACCTCGCGCTCTACGCCGTGTTGCGTGAATCGCACCGGGGCTGGAGCTGGACGACTTGGCCCCAGGACGAGCGCGACCGCTCGCCATCGGTGCTCCACAGCGCGCGCGACGATCATGCCTTGCGCGTGCTCGAAGTCGCCTACATGCAATGGACGCTGCTCGAGCAATGGGATGCGGCGCGCTGGCGCATGGGCGAGATGGGTGTGGACCTGATGGGCGACATCCCGTTCATCGTGGGCTCCGAGAGCGCAGACGTGTGGTCGCGTGCGTCCCAGTTTCAGCTTCACGTCGCGCTCGGCGCTCCGCCGGACGACTTCTCGGCCGACGGTCAAGACTGGGGCCTGCCGGCCTACGACTGGCTCGCGATGGAAGCAGACGACCTGGCGTGGCTCCGAGCTCGTGCGCGTCACGCCGCACGCCTCTACGATCGCTTCCGGTTGGACCACGTGGTCGGCTACTTTCGCCAGTGGGTGAAGATCAAAAACGGGCGCGACCGCGGACGCTTCGATCCCGAAGGGCCGGAGGCCCAGCAGGCGCGCGGGCTGCGCGTGCTCGGAGCGATGATCGAAGAGGTTCGGGGCGCTCCGCAGAACGTGCCGCCCCCTCGCGCAATCGCCGAAGATCTCGGCGTCATCCCGCCGTTCGCGCGCGATGTGCTGCGGCGGCTCGAGATGCCCGGCTACCGCGTCTTGCCTTGGGAGAAGGACGATGGGGTTCTCCGCGACGCGGGGGCGTTTCCCACCGCCAGCGTCGCGTCGTGGAGCACCCACGACACCCTGCCGATCGTCGCCTGGTGGGACGAGCTCCCGGAGGCAGACCGCGCCCAGTTCTCGAAAAAGGCGGGCGTCGACCCGTCGATGGACGACGACGCCCGCTCACTCGCCTTGCTGCGCTACCTCTACGGCGCCAAGTCCGATTTGGCGCTCGCGCTCGCCCAAGAGCTCTTGGGTACTCGGGAGCGCATCAACACGCCGGCCACCGTCGGACCCCACAACTGGAGCTGGCGCTTGCCGCGGCCCATCGAGGACTTGGCGTCCGACGGGCGCCTGCGCGCGCGCTTCGAGGCGATCCGTGGTCTAGTCGACGCCGCGGGCCGATAACTGGCAATATCGGCCGGCAGGCGCCCCGAGGCGGGCGCGAGGACGAGCATCGACCGATGACCGCAGAAAGAGTCGATCCGGGAGACCCTGACCCCCTCGGCGCGACCTGGGATGGCCGCGGCGTCAACTTCGCCTTGTTCAGCGAGAACGCGACGGCGGCGACCCTGTGCCTGTTCGACGGGGACGGGCGCGAGACACGCATCGGCGTTCCGTCGCGCACGGCCAACGTCTGGCACGCATACGTGCCCGGGCTTGCGCCGGGGCAGCGATATGGATGGCGCCTGCATGGCCCCTACGACCCGCGCGAAGGGAACCGCTTCAACCCGAACAAACTGCTGGTCGACCCGTATGCACGCGCGCTCGACGGCGCTGTCGATATGCGCGGGCCGGTGTTCGCTTATCCGCGGGATCGCAGGCTGGACGACCTGACCTTCGACGACCGCGACGACGCGTTCGCCAAGCCGAAGGCGATCGTCGCGAACGATGCGTTCGACTGGGCGGGCGATCGGCGGCCTCGCGTGCCGTGGGCTGACTCGGTGCTCTACGAGCTCCACGTCAAAGGCTTCACGAAGCTGCACCCGTTCGTTTCCGAGGAGCTGCGGGGTACTTTCCTCGGGCTCGCTTCCGACGCCGCGATTGCCCACTTGAAGTCCGTCGGGGTCACCACTCTCGAGCTCCTGCCCGTGCACGAGCATCTCGACGAGCCCGGCGTCGTCGCTCGCGGGATGGTCAATTATTGGGGATACAGCACATTGGGGTTCTTTGCTCCCGACCGCCGCTTCGCCACGCCGGGAGGCGACGCCGTTCGCGAGTTCAAAGAGATGGTCAAGCGGCTGCACGCCGCGGACATCGAGGTCATTCTCGACGTCGTCTACAACCATACTTGCGAGGGCGACGAGCTCGGGCCGACGGTGTCGCTGCGCGGCATCGACAACCGCGTCTATTACCGGCTAAAGCCGCACGATCCACGCCAGTACATCGACTACAGCGGGTGCGGCAACACGCTCAACGCGCCGCATCCCCAGGTCATCAAGCTCGTCTGCGACAGCCTGCGCTACTGGGCCAGCGAGATGCACGTCGACGGGTTCCGCTTCGACCTCGCCCCCGCGCTCGCGCGCACCCCAGCCGGCGACTTCGACCGCATCGCCACGTTTCTCGCAGCCGTGCACCAAGACCCGATCCTGTCGCGGGTCAAACTGATCGCCGAGCCGTGGGATCTCGGTACCGCGGGCTATCAAGTCGGCAACTTCCCGGTGCTCTGGAGCGAATGGAACGGCCGCTATCGCGACACGACGCGGGCCTTCTGGCGTGGGGAGCCCAAAGTGGTCGCCGATCTCGGATACCGCCTGACCGGCTCGAGCGATCTCTTCGCGGACGACGGCCGCCGTCCGCACGCAAGCGTCAATTTCCTTACGACGCACGACGGCTTCACGCTGCGCGATCTCGTGAGTTACGAGACGAAGCACAACGAGGCGAACGGCGAAGACAACAAGGACGGTCTGGACGGCAACACGAGCCAGAACTGCGGCGTCGAAGGGGAGACGCTCGACCCCCAAGTGATCGCGATGCGCCGACGCATCGCGCGTAGTCTCCTGTCGACGCTCTTCGTGTCGCAAGGCGTGCCCATGCTCGGGATGGGCGACGAAGTCTGGCGCACGCAGCAGGGGAACAACAATCCGTACTGCCACGACTCGCCGCTGACTTGGGTCAACTGGCAAATCGACGACGAAAAGCGAGCGATGCTCGAGTTCGTGCGATCGCTCGCTTCCGTGCGCAGAGCGCATCCTGCTCTGCGCCGCGGCGACTTTCTTCGCGGGGCACCGCTCCCGGGCGCTCGGGCGAAGGACATCGTGTGGCTGCGCCCGGACGGGCAGGAAATGCGCGCCGAGGATTGGGCCGCTCCCGAGCAGGCCGCGCTGGCATTTCGCCTCGACTCCTGCGGCGTCGATCACGGGCGAAACGCGGAAGGCTCCGCGCCGGGGGGCAAGACGCGGGACGCGGCCTTGTTCGTCATGATGAATGGCGAGCGCGAGCCGCTGCGGTTCGCCCTTCCGGCACCGGACCTCGGAGCGGCGTGGACGATCCTCGTCGACACGCGCGACGAGCCGCGAACCGGGGAAACCGCGCGCGCCGGTGCCTTGGTCGAGCTCGAGCAGGGGAGTCTCGTTGTTTGGGTCGAGGCGGAGATCTAGTTCGACCGCGCGATCAATGCGCTGCCGGTGCCCCACCCCTCGCGGGCGGCCGATGCGCGAGCCACACGAGGGGCACCATCATCGCCGCCGCCACGGCGAGCAGCCAGAGCGCGTCGAGGTAGGCGAGCTGCGTGGATTGCTGGACCAACTGCCGATACATCGCCGCCGTGGCCTGTTTCGCGGCGTCGAGGGAGGTCGCGCCCGCTTGCCCGAGAGCCCGGGCGATCCCGTCGAGCTTCGTTTGGTACGCGACGTCGAAGGCTGTCGTGTGCGCCGAGAGAGTCGCTTGATGCACTTGGGCCCGGCGCGCGACCAGGGTGGTCACGAAAGCAATTCCAATGTCTCCCCCCATGTTGCGTGAGAGATTCATGATCCCGCTCACCTGGTTGAATTTCTGGGGTGGAACACCCGCGTACGAAATCGTTTGGATGGGGACAAAGAGGAAGGCCAGGCCAACCGATTGCAGCGCGCGCAGCTCGACGGCTGTCGCGAAGTCCATCTGCAAGTCCATCTTCCTCGACATGTAGAACATCGAGCCACTGAGCACCGAGAAGCCGAACGCGACCAGAATGCGGGTGTCAACCCGGGAGACGAGCCGTCCGACGAGCGGAAGCAGCGCGATGACCACGAGGCCCCCGGGCGACAGTGCCATCCCCGACTGTTGTGCCGTGTATCCCATCAACACTTGGAGATACTGGGGCAGGAGCACCGTGGACCCGTAGAGCGCGAGGCCGAGCATCAGCATCAACGCGTTGGCGACCGCAAAGCTTCGCCGCTGGAACATCCTCAGGTCGACGATCGGATGATCGTGTTTGAGCTCCCAGACCGTGAACGACACGAGCGTCGCAGCCGCGACGAGCGAGAATCCCGTTATGAACGAAGAATGAAACCAGTCTTCTTCTTGGCCCTTGTCGAGAACGACCTCCAGGCACCCGAGCCCCGTCGCGATCAGCCCGAGGCCGAGCCAATCGATTCCCCCGCTGTGCTGCTTGGCCTCGCGCAGGTGCGGTGGGTCGGTGACGAACCGATGCGAGAGCATGAGCGATGCGATACCGACGGGAACGTTGATGAAGAACACCCAGCGCCAGTGGAAGTTGTCGGTGATGAATCCGCCCAGCGTAGGCCCAATCGCGGGTGCGAGGACGACCGCCATTCCGTAGACGGCCATGGCCATGCCGCGTTTGGCGGGCGGGAATGTGTCGGCCAAGATCGCCTGCTCGCTCGGGCCAAGGCCGCCGCCGCCAACCCCCTGCAGGACCCGAAAGAAGATGAGCGCCCCCAGGTTGGGCGCGATGCCGCAGAGGAACGACGAGATCGTGAAGAGCGCGACGCAGGACATGTAGAACCGCTTGCGGCCGACCTTGGTGGAGATCCATCCACTGATGGGCAAGACGACGGCGTTCGAGACGAGATATGACGTCAAGACCCACGTGCTCTCGTCTTGGCTCACCGACAGGCTTCCCGCGATGTGCGGCAGAGAGACGTTGGCGATGCTCGTGTCGAGCACCTCCATGAACGTGGCCATCGTGACGACGAGGGCGATCGCCCACGGATTGCGCCCTCCGGTCCACCCCGTGGCGAAATAGTCGGGCGGCTTGGGCCCCGATGGGGGCGGGTTGGCCGCCGTCTGGCTCATCGCACCGTCACTCTCGGCACGACGCTCATCCCGATGCGAAGGCGTTCGAGGCCGGTCTGCCCTGCGTCCATGCGGAGGCGGACGGGAATGCGCTGCACCACCTTCACGAAGTTCCCGGAGGCGTTCTCGGGCGGTAGAACGCTCAGACGAGAGCCCGTCGCTCCGCCGACGCTCTCTACGTTGCCATGCAAGTCGAGGTCGAGCGCGTCGACATGAATGGTAGCCGGCAGCCCGGGCTGCACCCTCTCGAGCTGAGTCTCGCGGTAGTTGGCGGTCACCCACAGCCCTTCGATCTGGGCGATGGCGATCACTTGCTGCCCAGGCGCGACGTGGTCCCCCAAGGCGATCGATTTTTTGGCCACGATTCCCGAAATGGGCGCGACGATCCTCGTGTACGAAAGGTTCTTCTGGGCCTCGGCCAGCTGCGCCTCGGCCAGATCGAGCGTGGCCTTTCGAAAGACGACCGAGGCCTGCCGCGTGGCGAGCTGGCGGGGCGCGTTCGACTGAACCTCCGCCAAGCGGCCTTGCACCGCGAGGATCAAGGCCTGCTGCTGCGCGACGCGGTCTTTCGCAGCGGCGAGCGATTGCGCGAGCGCCTCCACGTTGGCCGCGGAGGCTGCGGCATTGTTGTTGCGAAGGTCGAAGTCGGACTGCGACACGGCCCCCTGCGCCACGAGCTTCGCGGAACGCTCTTTCTCCACCTGCGCCTGCCGGTCGTTCGCCGCGGCCTGGGCGAGCTGCGCCGTGAGCTGGTCGACGTCCTTGCGGGAAGCCGAGAGCGCCGCCTGGGCGGAGGCCAGATCGGAGTGCGCCGAGGTGACCGCGCTCTTGCTCGACGCCACGGTGATCGGCACCGACGGATCCTCGGACGCGAGCTGGGCCTGCGCCTGGGCGACCTGGGCCTTGGCCTGTTCGAGCGCGATCTGAAGGTCGGTTGTGTCGATCTCGGCGAGGACGTCGCCTGTCTTCACGGCCTGGTTTTCGACGACATACACGGCGCTCACGTTGCCGCTGACGCGTGGGCTCACGCTGCTGATGTTCCCGTCGATCTGCGCATCGTCGGTGTCTTCGAAGCGGCGGGCATGCAGCCAGTACAAGACCGCGGCGACGCCTATCGCGACTGCGGCGCCGATCGCGAGGAGGCGGCGTCGCCCGGTGGAACGAGGTGCCGCGGTCACCGCAGCGGCGGCTGGAATGGTTTGTTCGGCCATCGATCGGAGAGGGAGATCCGGCTGGGGGAGCGGGAATGGTGTTTGGGGCAAGGTGACCGAGCGGTCAATACTGGTCCGATGCGTCAGCCGGACGCTGCGTTACGCCGCTGCAGCGCGCTTGCGCGCGTGGTAAGCGTTCCCCTCGTGAATCCCGACCGCGTGGACCTCGCGGCCGTGCCGCGCGACGTGCTCGACCTTTGCGAAAGGTTGCGCTCCCAGGGTAAGCGCGCGTGGATCGTCGGCGGATGTGTGCGCGACATGCTCGTCGGCCGATGCGCGAACGATTGGGACGTCGCCACCGATGCGCGTCCGAAGGAGCTCTTGCGCATCTTCCCGCGAGCCGTTCCGACTGGGATCGAGCACGGCACGGTCACCATCGTGAAGGACGGGCATCACTACGAAGTGACCACACTTCGTGGCGAAGGAACGTACTCGGACGGGCGGCGACCCGACTGGGTCGAGTTCGTCGACGACATCACGGCAGATCTCGCACGCCGGGACTTCACCGTGAACGCGATGGCCCTCGATCCCCTCGACGGCAAACTCATCGACCCGTTCGACGGCCGGGGCGACCTGTCTCGGGGCCTGCTTCGCGCCGTGGGCGACCCGAGGGAACGATTCGCCGAGGACGGGCTTCGCGTCTTGCGTGCCGCGCGGTTCGTCGCGACGTTGGAGTTGACGCTCGACGCGGCTACCGAGGCGGCCGTCCGGCCGACGCTCGACACATACCGAAAGGTTGCGCACGAGCGCGTGCGCGACGAATGGATCAAGACGATGAAGGCCCGCGCGCCGTCGAGCGCGTTCGAGGTCATGCGACGTACGGGCATACTGGACGTGACGTGTCCGGAGCTGATGGAGGGCGTCGGCATGGAACAGAACAAATGGCACGCGTACGACGTCTGGCGCCACGGGCTCGAATGCATGGACGCATGCACGGGAGACCCGATCCTGCGAATCGCCGCGCTCTTGCACGACGTCGGCAAGCCGCGCACCCGCGCGTGGTCGGACAAGACCGCCGACTATACGTTTTACGATCACGACCGGGTGGGCGCGGAGATCGCCGAGCCGATAGCGATGCGCTTGCGCTTTTCGAATGACGAGCGCGCGCGAATCGTCTCGCTTGTCCGAAACCACTTGTTTCATTACTCCGACGAGTGGGCAGACGCCGCGGTGCGCCGATGGATCCGCCGCGTGGGGCTCGATCGCCTCGAGGACCTCTACGCGCTCAACGAGGCGGATGTTCGCGCGAAAGGGCGGAACTTCGAGCTGGACCTCGCGGCGCTCGCTGCGCTGAAGGCGCGCGTTGCTCGGGTCATGGCCGCGGGAGCCGCGCTGTCGACCCGGGACCTCAAAGTGAACGGGCACGACCTCATCCGCGAGCTCGGGGTCGCGCCAGGCCGGGTCATCGGCGAAGTCCTCGACGCCCTCCTCGAAGCGGTCATCAGCGACCCCGGCGTCAACGACCGGGATGCTCTGCTCGCGCGGGCGCGAGAGCACCTGAACATGAAGGCTTCGTGATGGCCCGGCAGGTTGGGCGCGTGACGCGCATGGGCGCCGCGGCTGCGCTCCTCGTGTCCGGTTGGGCGCCTCGCGCGACGGCGCAAGTGGCCGCGCCGGCCCCGGAAGTGATTTCGATTGGGGACTGGCAGCTGGCCCCGATCCTGGAAGTTCGCGCGCGCGGCGAGTACGCGCTCGGCGTCGACGGTCAGGATTGGGTCTCGCTCACCCAGCGGGCGCGGCTGGGCGTCGACGTCCAGCGGGGCCCGGTCGAAGGCCGCGTCGTCGTGCAAGATACGCGGCTGTTCTATGTCACGGGGGACGCGAAGCCCGCGTGGGGCCTCGCGCCTCTGGCGCTGACCACCGCGTTCGAAGCGTGGGCGGAGGCGCGCTCGGCGTCGGTCCGACCGGCTTTCGTCCGCGTCGGACGCCAGCCTGTGGCCTGGGGGGAGGGGCGGCTGCTCGGGATCGCCGACTGGTCGCCGGTGCCGCGGTCGCTCGACGCCGTGCGCGGGGGGCTTTCGGCGGGAGACACGGCGTTCGAGCTCTTGGCGGCAAGCCTGTCGGACCCGTCGGTGTTGCTGGGCGGCGCCTATGGGGAGCTCTTCGGGGCCCGAGGGCAGTGGGCGCTGCATCCGTTGTTCGCGGTCGAGGGGTACGTGCTCGTCCGGCTGGCGCAAAGCACACCGGGACCAGCGATCGAAAGCTCGGTGCGCGGTCAGACGTACACCGCGGCGCTGCGCCTGCACGGCGACGCCTACGCCTGGACGTGGGGCGCCGAGGGCGCCTACCAGATCGGCCGGGCGCAGGCGATCAACGGTGGCGAAAACCGCGCCGCGTGGGCGGCGGCGGGGCACGTCGCGCACACGTTCGAGCGCGTCCTGCTGCTGCCAACCGTCCGTCTCGGTCTCTCGTACGCCAGCGGCGACGACGGAGGAGCGACGTACCGGGCCTTCGACTCGCTGCTTCCGGACGTGCACGTCTGGCATGGGGCCATGGATCTGTTCGCGTGGTCGAACGAGGAAGAAGTGAGCGCGCGCGCGGCGATCGCGCCCTTTACCGATGCGACTGCGGCGGTGGAATACCGCTATGCGCGCCTCGCCCAGCCGGGAGGTGCATGGCTGAACGCCTATCTAACCCCCATCGGCGAGGCGCCCACCAACACGAAGGCCGACCTCGGACATGAGATCGACGCCGTGCTGACCTGGTCTCCCTGGGTCCCCGTCGAGCTGACGGGGGGCTATTCGGTGCTGCTGATGGGCGACGGCGCGCGGGCAGCGCTGCTGGCATCCGCGCCCGCCCAGGCGACACCGAGCGTCTCGCACTTGGCCTATGCGCAAGCGACGCTCCGCCTGCCGTAGCTGTGACGAGGCGGCGGCACGCGCGCACCGTCGGTCGGGGCTGCCGCGCTAATACTCGCCGAAGAGGTCCTGGATGCGCGACTCGAGCGCGATAGCGATCTTGTAGAGCGAGGAGATCGACGCGCTCGACTCGGCACGCTCGATCTGCGACAGCAGCGACACGCTCAACCCCGTCCGGCGGGACATTTGCTTTAGGGTCAGATCCTTCTCTTTGCGAAGGTTGCGGATCGTGTCGCCGATGACCCGATGGAGCTGCTCTTCCGGCGTGCGCGCGAGACCCTTCTTGCGCATCACCCGCGAGATGACCTCGCGGAACTCGTCGACGTTGAACGGCTTCTTGATGTAGTCGACGGCGTCGAGCTTCATCGACGCGACGGCGCTCTCGAGGTTCGGAAACCCGGTGAAAATGACGACGGCGATGTCGGTGTCGAGCTTGCGGATTCGGCGCAAGACTTCGATTCCGTCCAGCTTGGGCATCATCAGGTCGAGGATGATGAGGTGGTAGCCGCCGTGACGGACTTCTTCTTCCACTCCTGTCGGATCGGTGAGCGTCTTGACTTGGAAGCCGTCGCGCTCGAGCAACGTCTGCATGTACTCGCAGATGGCTTTGTCGTCGTCGACGATGAGGATTCGAACAGCCGGGAGCTCGGGGGGCATCATGGACCTTTTTCGGGCGGGCCCATCGACGACAGGGGGGACGGCGCTGCGGGGGGGCGGGGCGTTCATGGTGATGACTCCATTGGACAGCGTGGCTCGGTACCGCGATCCGTCCGCCCTGGAATAGGAGCGGTGGCGGTTACAGTATTACTTAACATGCGAAGTCGAGGTCGCAAAGGTCGAGACGCATTTTTTAGGCGTTTTCATGGAGATTGCAGGCTTGCAGTCCTGTTGTAGCGGTCGGTTCAGCTACGAACGTCCACGAAACGGATTGACGAAGCGCGCCGCGCCCGTCATAAGGGGCAGCCGCCCAGGCACGAGCGCCTACTCGCGGCGGAAACGGGGCGTAGCGCAGCCTGGTAGCGCACTCGGTTCGGGACCGAGGAGTCGGAGGTTCAAATCCTCTCGCCCCGACAAATCAGTACGATTTGCAGGAAAAACAGTGCAAACGCGGCGGACGGCGGGTTCGTGTCCCACCAGTGTCCCAGCTACTTCGCCTCCGCTAGTCGGTCCATGGCGGACCGGAGGTCGGCCGCTGTAGCATGCGCGTACCTCTGGGTAATCTCGAGCGTCGAGTGACCGGCCAGGACCCGTATGGCCTCCAGTCCGGCCCCTCGCCGAATCAGCTCGCTGATGAAGGCGTGGCGCAGCGAGTGGAAGGACCAGCGGCGAATGCCCTGCTGCTTCAGAAACTTCCAGAAGCGGTAGAGCGCCTCCTGGCGGCGCGGCGCCGTGCCGTCGCCCGAAGTGATGTCGCGGAGCGCCGGAGTTCGACGTTACGGTAGGGTGACGAGGCGGGCGCCGTGGCACGATGTGGAAACCGTGTGCGGCTCGATCCTGGCGCGCGACATCCCCTCGCGAGTACGCGCTCTTCGCGCCTGGATCGGAGCCATTGCATGCGTTCTTCTTCCGGCCGCATCGTGGCTGGACGGCTCAGGGACATTTGCGTGGGCGATGTACTCCCGCGCAGGTGAGTTCTGCATCGACCTCGTTGCGTTCGATGCGGACGGAACACCCCATCGGCGAAATCCCACGCTGCTCGCCGGCCACGCCGGTTTCGGTGCCGCGCCGCTCCTGGCCGGATCCGATCACTGGCGACAGGGGCCATCGATGGCCATCCTTCGTCACCATATGGGCGCCCTCGCGGAGTATGCGTGCTCCGAGACGGGGGCGGCCTCGGTCGAAGTCACCCTTCACGAACGCGTCCTCGGGGGCACCGAACGCACAACGACGCGCCGCCGCGGGTGCGTCCGGTGACGCGGCCGAGCGACGACCTCAAGATGATCGGCGTCGCGCGTCTGGTCTTTGGCGGTCTCGTGCTGCTGAGGACGACGTGGCTGCTCGGGCTCTTGCACCTGCGCTACGAGGCTGGAGCGAGCCCCCTGCTCGGCTGGCCGTCCGATCGCTGGCACGTCGCCGCGTTCGGGCTGGCGTTGCCGCCATGGGTGGTCGCCGCGCTCTGTGTGGGCCGGACCCTGGCCATCGTTCTGTTCACGCTCGGAGCGTGGACGACGTCGGCGGGCGTTGCGGCAACCATCCTCGGTTACGTCGTTCTCTCGCAAAACGTCATGGGGTACGTGAACACACTGCACTTGCTCCTGCTGGGAATGCTCGTCCTGGCCCTGGGTGGGGCTGGCACTCGTTTCGCGCTACGGCCCGAGCCGGCGGTCGATCCGCGTTCCGGCTTGTGTCTGGTGCGCGCCCTGGTGGTTTCGGTCTACGCCTGGAGCGGCTTCGCGAAGCTGAATGGGTCTTGGCTCGGTGGCGACGCGCTCCTCCAACTCCACGACACCGGCATCGTCGGCGGCGCACTTTCCGCTGTCTTGCTCTCGACACCGTGGCTGCGCGCGCTCACGTCCGGCAGCGTCGCGGCGGCGGAGCTCGCGCTCGGACCGCTGCTCCTCTGGCCTCGCACCCGACCTGTCGCCGTCGCGCTCGCCGTGCTCCTGCACGTCGTGCTCGAGGCCTCCGTACATCCGGACTTCTTCGGATTTGCGATGGCCGCGCTGTTGCTCTCGTTCGTCGAGCCGAGGCCGAGCCGTGTGCTCGATGCGGCCCCTGCGACCTAGCGGCCACCGCGACGCCATTTTCGCGCGTCACAGAAGCTCTACTGACAGGGCCCCTGCCACGTGGCCGCTTGCGCGGGCCATACGATCAGGCCATCCCCGCACATCTCGTCGTTCGTCGAGAGGCCCGGGAGCACGTACTGGTCGGTCGGGTTGACCCAGGTGCAATCGGTCTCGATTCCATCCCCCGCCTCGACGTCCTGGTCGACGACGTAGGTACGTTGTTCGGCGAAGTCCCACGGTGCCACGTCCACGAAGACCGAGCGCGTGCCGTCGGCTCGAACGATCGCGCCCTGAAAGGATTGCCCCAAGAGGTGCATGTGGGGCCACGCCGACCAGACGTGCATCGGCGCCCCCACAGGGCACGTCGTGGTCGAATGCTCCTCGGTATTCGGGCGGATCGCGGGCACGCCTCCGACCGCCGGGAGCCACGCAGCCACCTGGTCGGGCGCGACGTCGGTCGTCTCGAGCGTCACCGACGCTCCGGCGGGCGGACCGGCCACGAAGCGCAGGACGTGCGCCTGAACGACCAGCCGCTTCGTGCCCGAGGGGAGGACGAGGGCCACGCCGTCGGGCAAGGTCAGCGCATCGCCTCCCGGCGCCCAGACATGCATGGTCCAGGAGTTCGGCATCGCGTCGCAGACGACGGGGCCGTCGGGGTAGTCGCCGGACACTGCGAAGAGCGTGGCGTGATGAAGCAAGGGTCCGCCGGGGACGGGGGGTCTCCATACGATGCGCTCGAGCCAGCGCCCGACCACTTGCGCGGCATCGAATCCGAAGCACTCTCGCTGCTCGCCGCTGACGGCAGCGTCGATCGCGAAGTCCAGGGTGATGGCGCTGCGCGACGAAGAGGGGTCGGGCGCATGCGCAACACTCGACGAGCATGCGCACGCCGCGGCCGCGACGAGCCCAAAGCAAGGCGGAGAACGGTTCTCGCGCACGGCCCGCAACATCACAACGTAAACGGCGGCCGGCATTGGCCTACGAAGCAGCCGAGGTTGCCGCAGTCGAGGTACCTTTTTTCCCACGTACACGAATCCGCGAGGCAGAGCGGGTTGTCGTAGAAGACGAGCCACCTGCCATCCGCGCACACTGAGCGAGGGAGCGGACAGGATCCGGCCTCGGAGGCGTCCGCGCTGCACGCGACCGGGACAGGATCCGGCCCCGGTGCGTCCAGATTCGTGGCGTCGAGATCGACGCCCGGGGCGGCGCCTTGGTGCGGGCCACCGGACCAGGCGTCGCCGTCCGGGTCGTTGCTCGCGTCCGAGGCGTTCGCGACGGGCCCGTCGCTCTCTGGCGCTTCGGATCCTCCATCGGCACCTGGCGCAGATGCGTCGGTCAGACCGGTGCCGGATGCGTTCTGCGACGTTCCAGTGGCGCAAGAAGCAGCGAAGGTCAGCGCCAGGACCGCTATCCGTACCGCCCGAGGCCGAGTGGGCAGCGATGAAGCGTTGCGACAACCCCAAGCTGCATCGGTCATGACGTGTCCCATGGCCCGCTCTTCTTCTTTCCATCGGTGTCGCCGCACACCTCTGTTCGCGTTCGTGGACAACTCCTCATGTCCAAGCCTCCGTGTGCGGCGATAGGACGCCGTTATCTCGTTGTGCCACGCTGCGGCACATGTCGCGCGCATCCACGCCTCCCACGTCGTGTACTTCCGCGGCGACGACAACGGCGACATCGGCGTCGTGCGCATCCTCGGCAAGCTCCCCGAGCTCCACTTCGATCCCCTCCGCGACGACGAAGCCGAAGAAGACGAGCAGGGGTAGCTGCCCCCTCTACGTCCGTCCTCGCACCTGACGTTGCTTGGGGTCGGCCGAGTTCTCCCAATCGTGTGCTCAGGCCGCTCCGCCATGTGCGGGCTTCGCCCTTTCCCCGCCTCCGCCGGGGGACTGGCTGCGCGATCCTGTGCGCGCTCAGGGGGGAACTGGAACGGCTCGGCCTTCGGCCAGCGCCAGGAGACGAGGGGGCCCCGTTTGCAGCGGGCGAGCCCCTGACCGCATCGGGCTCCCGCCCGACGCCGAGACCGCGTCTACCACCCACGGAGGACAGGGGGCTGCGCATTTCGCGCGACTCGAACGCCGATTTTGCGACGACGTGATCGCAACAGAGCCGACCACTCCGATTTGTCTCGGAGAGCGCAGCCCATTGGGACCCGGCTCGCTAGTCACGTGTATCCTGCAACCGTCGTGTCCCACCAGTGTCCCAGCTCACCGTCACCCCGCCGTCCGCCACGTTGCACCGCGTTGCGCGGGTCTGAGCCGAATCTCTCGTGGTTTCGCGGCTTCGCGCGCAATTGCCGCCAGTTGGGAGAGCCCGGTCTCAATCCCTCTCGCCCCGACGAATTCTTACGAATGACTCTGCGTGGCTGCAGAATCGTCCATCTCCCCGTGGTCATGCCGGACTAGCCGGACCACCGGTCGCTGCCCGAGCCCTTGGGGTACCTACACCTTGGGGCCCTTCGCTCGGGGAGCGCCCCAGACCGAGAGCACCACGACCTGGTCCGCGCGGACGACGTAGTAGACGTGATTCTGCGTCCTCGGCATGAGCACCCGACGCACCGTCCGGCCGAAGCTCGACGGGTAGATGGCACCGAGCCCGGGTGCGGCCCCGATGCGTTCGATGGCCGCAGCAACCTCCTCGTCGAAAAGCTCCGGCGCGAGAGGTCGGTTCTTCAGCCACCACGTCTTCAAGCGCTCTGCCTCCGAGAGTGCCCTCGGAGCAAGCCGGACCTTCATCGATGAGCGCGGAGACGAGCGAGCGCTTCGTCGGCGTCGATGAGCTGCCCGTTGTTAATCTGCTCGAGGCTCTCGCGGATCGAGTCGTGCAGCGCGTCGCGCTCCTCGTCGCTCATGTCGTCGGCATCGACGGGCTGCAAGTACACGACTTCGCCCTCCGGCAAGTCGGTGGGCTCGTCGAGCACGAGCCGGCCGTTGAAGACGTGGGCTTTGAGCGGCTGCATCGCTTGCAAGTCTAACCTTCCTCAACCTCGCCGGCGAGCGAGGCCAAGAGCTCGGCGCCTCCGTCGCGGAGCGCGACCGCACCGCTCGCGCGAACATCGCTGGCGATCACGGCTGCGAGCGCCTCGAGCGCGCACGGTCGATCAGCGGCCGGCCGTCGGCGACTAAGAAGGGGGGTGCCCCACGAGCCGTTCGCGTCGCCCGCTGGCGTCGTCGCAGTGGTCTCCAGAATCTCTCCACGACTCAGGTCGATTCCGGGAGACTGGTGGAGACGGGCGGAGACTCGGATATGCCCTGTTTTCGGTGTGGAATCGAACCACTACGATGGAAACGCGAGCGACATCGCCTGGTTAGAAATGGTCGCTTGCAGGGGTTCAAATCCTCTCGCCCCGACTGGCGAGCGTTCGGTGGGCGAAGTCGACAAACCTAATGTCCAGGGAGCGCAAGCAAAGGGCGGCATCCGCGCGCCGCCGACCGTCGATTACCCCGTGCGCCGAGCACCGACGCGCGCAAGGGTGCGGCTCTCCACGTCGCGCTCGTCGTGCGGGTGGGGGGCCGGATGCGCCGCAACGAACGCTGCGACATCTTCGGTCTTCGAGTTGACGAGGCGCCGATCTTTGAGCGGGGCCCCCCGCGACATGCCGAGCGCTTGTCGGGCCCTCACTGGAGTCGCCGTCCGCAAGACGCCCACGCGTGGCGCGCGCGCCTTCACCGCGACGCTTACCCGACGCGACGGCGCCGTGATCCACGTCTTGCCGCCGTCGCTGCCGTGCTGCCAATCGTACGACGCGCACCGGGCCGCCACTTTGGCGACGACCTTTGCCACCCCGGAGACGGGCCCTGCTTCGTGTTCTCATTGATGGTCGCGAGGACTGCGGAGAGCGGGGGCGCGGGGTTGGGGAAGGTCGGGTTTCCCGTCATCCGTTTCACGATTCCCTGGGCATACGAGACGAGCGTGGGCACGCTCCTCGGCAGGGCAAGCGTGACGGTCTGGGCGACGGATGGATTTGTTCGTGTCGGTCATGGTCATTCTCCGTTTTCGGTCGATGTGGGTTGGTCAGTCGTCTTTCGGTTTGTGGAATTCGGCGTGCTATTTGTGAAGTGTCTACCGTTGGTTCCAGAAAGCGGCTTCGTGAGTGTGAAAGCCCCCTTCTAGTCTTGTGAAAGCTGCGTGTTCGATGGTGAAGCCCTCCTTTCCTTGTGACAAGGCGTCCTTTTTCTTAGCGAAGCGTCACTTGCGGCCAGCGACGCGGCTTTTATTTTTGGCAAAGCCTCTATTTCGTTGGTGAATGGTTTATTCATTGTAAGAAGCTCGTCTCTGCTTGTTGGCATAGCATGTTTCGTCGTCGGCAACGTGTCGCTGATTGTCGGCAGCGACTCGCTTGTCGTTGAATAAGCGTCTCTGCTTGTTGGAAATCATCCTTCCTTGTTCGCAGAGCGTCACTGTTCGTTGGCAAAGCGTCGCTCGTTGAGGACGGTGCATCGCTTCTCGAAGACAACGCGTCGCTCCTCGAAGTCAACGCATCACTCTTCGAAGACAACGAACGGGTCTTCGTTGACGATGCGTCGCTCCTGAAAGACAACGCGTCGTTCTCGCTTGGGAGAAAGGCAGTTGCCTCTTTCCGCGCTCGGTTCGTCGAAGTACGAGCTGCTCTTGGTCCTATCGGTGCCGCTCCGGCTCGAGTCCGAGTGACTTTTTGTCGAGCCAGAGCGGCGTTTGCGAAGCGCAATGAGGTGCTCGACGAGGACCACCGAGCCAAGCGAAGTGCCCTCGCTGCCCTCCTCTACTTAAGCGCTCAGGGCGCGATTTCGTTTGACGAGCGAGGACGATTTTCCTTGAAATGTGGGCGTACCCCCGGCCCGGCCTCTTCCTGGGAAGCAGACGTACGGCCGCATGCAGAGATCAGGAAGAGGGCCATGGCGACACCCCCTCGATTGCATTTCATCGTCTCGACCTCCGATTGCCGGTGCACGAAACCCGGTCCTGCCTTCGATGAATCAACGCGGACGTTGCCCGGCCAAGCGCTGCGGTAATTCCCCCCTTCATGAGAATCGGGCTCGAGCATGCGCCGTACCCGCGCACAACGCCCGTCCCTTGTATGAACGGATGGCGCGGGCAGTGCCACACTGTGCCGCGGCACGATCGCGGGACCAGAGTGCTTGCGCGCTAGGGCGGCTTCGCGTTCTGGATCGCTGCGCCACGACGAAGCCGCCGCCGCGGGCGCCGGATCGTCCAGTTTCCTATGTGGACGTGCCGCTGGACCGGTGGCAGGCCGGACTCTCCAGGATGGGCCTGCCGCCGCACACCGAACAGCACGTCGCCACCATGGCCCAGCTGCATCGGGACAATCGTTATGACCGCACAGCCGACGGCGTCGATCGCGTGACAGGCATCCCGCCTCAGTCGATCGAGGCGTTCGTGGGCGCCCGCAGGGACTTCTACCTCGGTGGAGCCCATGGGAGCGGCTCCGGGGGTCGGGGCTAGCTGGCTGTTGGCGGTATTCAGTCGACTCGTGACCGGTGATGACGAGGTGGACGCGATTGCTGGCCGATTATCAAACTGATCGATTTTCAATGGACCGCACCGTTTCGCACCTCAAGGATGCGCTTCCTGCGGGCTCGGCGTAGACTCTCGCCGTGAAGACGGCTTTCCAACAGGACATCCGCTTCACCCAGTCGGCCGACGGGACGCGTTTGGCGCACGCGGTCTTCGGCGAAGGGCCTCCCCTCGTTCGGGCGGCGCACTGGCTCACCAACATCGACCTCGACTGGCAGACGCCCATGTGGCGGCCATGGTTCGACGCGCTTGGCGCTCGCTACAGCTTTCATCGTTACGACTCGCGCGGCTGCGGTCTATCGGATCGAAAGGCGACCGAAGCCACCCTCGAGGTCCTCGTTGCCGACCTCGAGGCCGTCGTCGACGCGGCGAACCTCGATCGCTTTGCCCTGCTCGGCACCTCGCAGGGTGGGGCGGTCTCGGTCGCGTACGCAGCCCGCCACCCCGAGCGCGTCAGCCATCTCGTGCTGCTCGGCGCCTTCGCGCGCGGGCCTTTGCGTCGCAATCCGAGCTCGGACGAGCTCGAGAGCTTCTTCGCCCAGCTCAAGCTGATCGAAGTGGGCTGGGGACAGGACAATCCCGCCTTTCGGCAGCTCTTCACCAACCAGTTCTTCCCGAATGCGACGCCCGAGCAGATTCGATCGTTCAACGACCTGCAGCGCATGTCGTGCGAAGCCCCGCAGGCGGCGCGCATCGTCCGGGCCTTCAGCGACATCGACGCCTCGAGTCACCTCGCGCAGGTGCGCTGCCCCACCCTGGTCCTACACACGCGCGGGGACATGTGCGCGCCCTTCGACGAAGGGCGCTTCCTGGCATCGTCGATCCCCGGGGCGCGCCTCGTGCCTCTCGAGACGCGCAGCCACGTACCGACGCCAGGCGAACCATCCTTCGAGCGGATGATCGAGGAAATCGATGCGCTCATCGAGCCGGACCGTGGCGGGGCCCGCGGCGGCGCCTTCCCGCAGCTCACCCGCCGCGAACGGCAGATCCTCGAGCACATCGCGCGCGGAAGCGACAACCTGCAGATCGCCGCGCATCTTGAGCTTGCCGAAAAGACCGTGCGAAACCATATCACCGCCATCTTCGCCAAGATGGGCGTCGAGAGCCGCGCGCAAGCGATCGTCCAGGCACGCGAGGCCGGGCTCTCGGACGAGCCGCGACGCTGAACCGGGACGGCGGTCCCAATTTTCGGGCATGTCCGCGGCCGATCGGCCTTTCAGTCGGGACCGTGGCCTCATGTGCCGGTCGCCGATTCGACGTACGTCTCGTCGGAGAACAGAAGTCGACACAACGTCGACCTGCAAACCCAGCGAGGCCGCCATGTACATCGTCGCCATCCACAGCATCTCGAACCCCGAAAAATTCTGGAGCGCCGCGAAGACGTTGTCCATCCCGTCGCACGTGAAGCTGCTCTCCGTCTTTCCGAGCACCGACGGTGCAAAAGGCATCTGCCTCTGGCAAGGCGAGTCGCTGGCCATCGTGAAGCCGCTCGTCGACTCGCTCACGTCCGGACTGTCGGCCAACGAGTACGTGCCGATCGAGGCCAGCAACGCGGTCGGGCTGCCCAAATGAACGTCGACCTCGGCGCCGTCAAGACTCGCCAGCAGGCTGCCTGGTCCTCAGGCGACTACGCCATCGTGGGGACCACCCTGCAAATCGTCGGTGAATCGCTCTGCGAGGCGCTCGATCTGCGCGCCGGCTCGAGCGTCCTCGATGTCGCCGCCGGAAACGGCAACGCCACTTTGGCGGCGGCACGACGCTGGTGCGACGTGACCTCCACCGACTACGTGCCCGCGTTGCTCGAGGCGGGGCGCAAGCGAGCGGCGGCGGAGGGCCACATCGTCACCTTTCGAGAGGCGGACGCCGAGAGGCTGCCGTTCGCCGACCGCTCGTTCGATGTCGTCGTGTCGACCTTCGGCGTGATGTTCACGCCCGATCAGGATCAGGCTGCCAAGGAGCTTGCGAGGGTTTGCAAGGCGGGCGGTCGTATCGGCCTTGCCAATTGGACACCCGAGGGCTTCGTCGGGCAGCTCTTCAAGACGATCGGCCGCCACGTCCCGCCGGCGGCCGGCGTCCTTTCACCGGCGCTCTGGGGAACCCGCGCGCGACTCGACGAGCTCTTCGCCGGGACGGCGAAACCGATTCGGATGAACGAGCGCGAGTTCGCCTTTCGCTATCGCTCGCCGATGCACCTGCTCGAGGTCTTCCGGACGTACTACGGGCCGGTGAACCGGGCATTCGGAGCGCTCGACCCGGCGGGTCAGGAGGCCCTCACGCGCGACCTCATCGCGCTCGCCGAGGCCGGCAACCGATCGCGTGACGGCTCTCTCGTCTTGCCGAGCGCCTACCTGGAGGTGGTTCTCGAGAAGGCGTGACCCGGGATCCCAGAGCGTGTGCGTCGCGGCGGCAATGCCGCGACGCGCTCTGCTCGGACCTCGGCGACCGGCGAGGCGGGCACATGGGACGCAAGACCGCTCAGCCCTTCGGCGGGGCGGTCAAAGCTCGATCGGCAGGCCGAGGTGCCGGCGATACACGAGATCTCTGTGCTCGCGCAGCGCGACAGGCACTGCGGCGGTCAACTCTGGATAGGCTGTCTCGAAGGCGTGGCGCATCGCCGGATGCATGCCGGGACACTGCTCCTGCGGGAGCGGAGCGAAGGGGGCGAGAGCGGTCGCCAGATAGATATCCAAGACGCTCAGTCGATCGCCAAAGAGGTACTCCTGCCCGCGCGCCTGTTTCGATTCCACCAGTCGTCCGAATCGCTCCAGGGCGGACATCACGCGCTCCTTCGTTGCGGCAGCCCGCTCCGGCGCGTAGCCATACTTCGGCGCGAGATAGCTTGCCGTGCGCAATGGGAAGCCCTCGCGGCCCTGGCTTGTCAAGCCACGGTGAATCACAAGCAGCCGCCCATTCCAAACGAGCCCGCCCTCGCCCAGCAACTCGTGCGCGAGACCGAACGTCCGGGTCCGCTCGTCGGCATCAATGGGAACGAGGCTCGTGCGGCCGCCGAGCCGCTCCGCCGCCTCGATGATCTCGCTCCAATGCGCCCGAGGCGGCTCTGCATCAATAAAGAGTACTGGTGCGTTGGGGAAGCCAGTCCATTGCTTGACCGCCGCGTCGCTGGGCAGGAAGCGCACGAGCACGCCGTCGATTCCCTTTGCGACGAAGATGCCCTTCGCGGCTTCCGACCAAGGGCTGGGAGTTGCACCTACGACGACGAGGCGCACGCCGGGCGCAGATCGCGCCTGCTCGAGGTCCACGAATTTCATGGTCCACAAGGTAGCCTTTGCGGCGCCGCTGCGGGCGTCACCAAGCGATCGGCCGCTCGTCGCGGAAGAATCCGCCGGTCGGCCCGCCCTCCGGCAGCAGCGCGAGCCACACCGGGGTGCGCGCGCCTTGCTGGGGTGTCCGAGGCGCGGCAGGGCCACCCATGCGCGTTCGAACCCAGCCCGGACAGGCGGCGTTGACGAGAATGCGACGCGGATCGTTCGCGAGCTCGCGGGCCATGACCCGCACGAGGGCGTTCATCCCCACCTTCGAAACGCTATACGCGTTCGACGGCCAGCCGCGAGCCGGGTGCGTACCCGACGCAACGTCCGAGACGAACGAGTGCATCAACGCGACAAGCGACGAACGCGTCATCGCCGGGTCCTCGAATTGCTCGCGGACGGCACCATGCACGTGCGATAGCTCGCCCATCCCGCTCGACACCATGACGATGCGCCCGCCGGACCGCATCGCCGGAAGGAGCGCGTCCGTGACGTGCATCGCCCCGAAGAAGTTCGCCTCCAGTGTCTGGCGTGCCACTTCCGCGTCGAACCCATCGAGCGAGGTGCCGGCGTTGTTCACGAGAACGTCCACGCCTCCCTCCACGGACAGGCGTGCTGCGAGCGCGTCAATTTGATCGCGTCGCGTAACGTCGAGCGTAGCGAACCCTTCCCGCGGTTCGCGACTCGTGCCGATGACGCGCACGCCGCGCTCGCGGAGCTGACGCGCAATCTCGGCTCCGATGCCCCGATTCGCTCCGGTTACGACCGCCACACGTTCTTGGGTCACGGGGGTAATTTACGGACGCTCCCGCCCGAGTCGCAAGGATCAAACGTCCGCCCCTCACGTCGAATCGGTCACGAGTGACTTAGGACGTGGAAGGTCACCCACCCGGGTCCAGCTCTACAAATTTTCGGAAACCACCTCGCCCTCCAGGCGCGCCCGGTCCTCATTCGATCGCGGTTCATCATCGCCGGCGCAGAACAGCTCAGACCCCGGCGCGCAGCAAAGACGCCTCGGACGCCGGGGCTGCCTTTGTTCTTGTGTCGGGCAATCGCCGGCTCTCCGGACGCAGCGCCCAGGACGCGGCGAGGATGCCGATGAGGACGATGGGTGCCATCACATGGAACGCCCCCCCCGCGTTGGCCGCGGACGCGACGGCGGCGCCGGAGAGGTCGATGAAAATGCCGGCGTAGGCCCACTCCTTCGCGAGCCTCAGGTTCGGTGCAAGCAGTGTCAGCGCTCCGAGCACCTTCCAAACGCCGAGCAAGACGATGAAGTGCACCGGGTAGCCGAGGGCGGTCATTCCCTCGACAGTCTGCGGTACGCGTAGAAGCTGCGCCGCGCCGCCTGATCCGATGCACAGCGCGATGAGAACGGTGCAAAGCCAGTACGCAATCATCTTCCCTTTCATCTCGGACGCTCCTTTCCGAATTGGATCCACTTTCATCCGGTCGCTGCAGAGCCGCAGCGCCTTCGCCTGATCGTCCACGTGGATCGGCATGGTCTGAATCTTCATTTGCGTCCTCCCGGGAGTTGACGTTTCAACGAATGGGAACGTGACCACGGTCGTGTCACGATGCGTGCCCCTGGTCCGTCATCCCCGTGACGAACGAGAGGAGCTGAATGTGACAGACGATTCCCTGAGCGCGCGATTCGAGGAGAACCGGCCGCGTCTGCGTGCGGTCGCGTACCGCCTGCTGGGCTCGAGGAGCGACGCCGAAGACGCCGAGCAAGAGACCTGGCTGCGGGTCACGCGGGCCGACACCGGGGCAGTGGACAACTTCGGCGGCTGGCTCACCACGGTGATCACGCGCGTGTGCCTCGACATGCTCCGGGCGCGGAAGACGCGCGAGAACGCGGCGCCCGCGCTCGTCGCCGAGGGCGCGGCGGCGGCATCCGAGCCGACCGACCCGGAGCGCGAGGTACTGCTCGCCGACGCGGTGGGCTCCGCCATGATGGTCGTGCTCGACATGCTGAGCCCTCCCGAACGCGTCGCCTTCGTGCTGCACGATCTGTTTGCGCTCTCGTTCGAGGACATCGGCGCCATCGTGGGGCGGTCGGCCGACGCGACGCGACAACTCGCGAGCCGCGCGCGAAGGCGCGTGCAGGGGGCTGGAGAGAGGGAGGAAGAGCTCCCGTCCCAACGCGAAGTCGCCGAGGCCTTCATGGCCGCTTCGCGCGAAGGCAATCTCGAGGCGGTCCTCGCCGTGCTCGATCCCGAAGTCATCCTGCGCGTCGACCCCGCCGCCGTGAAAGCCGCGGCTGCGAACGCAGCGAAGGGCGCGCCTCGCCTCGTCCCCGAAGTGCGGGGCGCCGCCGACGTCGCCCGCGTCTTTCTCGGCAGCGCTCAGGTCGCGCGGTCCGCGCTCGTCGACGGCACGCCTGGCGCCGCGTGGGCGCCCGGTGGCCGCCCACGAGCCGTCTGGGCCTTCAAGGTTGAGCAAGGCCGGATCGTCGAAGTGGAGTTCATGGTCGACCCGAAGACGATCGCGCGGCTCGAAGTGTTGCTTGTCGATTGACCGCAGCGCGAGCGCAGCGCTCACGGAAGAAGCGATGATCGAACGAGGGTCTCGATTCGCGCTCTTACCGCGATGCGACCTCCCTCGCGCTCGAGCCCTTCTTCGCCGATCCGCCGAACGTGCTCGCGAAGCCCCCATTCGATCTGGCCTTGGATGCGGCGTTCGACGAGGGCGCCGGAGTCATTCTGCGCTCGACGGTGGCGCTCGATCGCGCCGAGGACGTCGTCGATGCCCTCGGCTTGTGCGGCGCTGGCGAGTACGACCTCCGGGTGGGGGCACGACGTCCTCGAGATGCCCGCGCGCAGCACGGCGAGCAGCTCCGCTTGCGCTTGGGCGGCTGCCTCGCCGACGTCGCTCTTGTTCACCACGACGAGGTCGGGGATCTCCACGATCCCAGCCTTCAAGAACTGCAACGCATCGCCCGAGCTCGGCTGTACGACGAGGACCACCGTGTCCACGACGTACTCGACGTCCGTCTCGCTTTGGCCGACTCCCACCGTCTCGACGATGACCCGGTCGAAGGCCGCGGCCAGGACCATCACGGCGGCCGGCGCCGCACGGGCGAGACCACCGAGCGCGCCGGCGGTCGCCAGCGAGCGAATGAACCGGCCCTGGTCATTCATTGGCGTGTCGATGCGCGCACGGTCGCCCAGCAGGGCGCCGCCGGACCGCTTGCTCGTCGGATCGACGGCGAGCACTCCGACGGTGGTTCCGCCCCACCGCAGCGCGCTCGCGAGAGCGCTCGCAAGGGTGCTCTTTCCGACCCCTGGGGCGCCGGTAAGCCCGACGCGGTGCCCCCCCGCGCGCCCGCTCCCGAGGGCGCGCAGCAAGGCAGCAATGACGGGTCGGGAATCGGGGCGACGATCTTCGACGAGATTCAAGGCGCGCGCGACGGCGCCCCGGTCACCCGCCTTTACCCCTAAAACGATCGAGTCGACGACAGCGTCGACCTCATTCAAGCTCATTGGCGCGCCACACGAGCTCTGCGAGGTCGTTCATGATCGACGCGAGAACGAAGTCCTTGGGCGTGTACACGCGGGAAATGCCACGAGCTTCGAGCGCGCGGGCATCCGCCTCGGGAATGATACCGCCCACGACGACAGGCACCTTGCCGAGGCCTGCCACGCGGAGGGCGTCCAGCACTTCCGGAACGAGTTCGTTGTGAGAGCCCGACAAGACGCTCAGCCCCACCAAGTGCACACCCTCTTCCACGGCGGTCCGTACGAGCTGTGCGGCGGTGGCTCGGATCCCCTGGTAGACGACGTCGAACCCGGCGTCGCGCGCCCGCAGGGCGATTTGCTCGGCGCCGCTGGAATGCCCGTCGAGGCCCGGCTTGCCGATGAGGATCTTGGCATTGCGGCCGAGGCGTTCGCCGAGCGCGCGTACCTTGGCGCGCACCGCATCCATGGCCTCTTCCCGCACGCTCGACCCGCCATTGGACACCCCGGTCGGGGCGCGGAACTCGCCGAATACCTCGCGGAGCGCAGCGCCCCATTCGCCGGTCGTGACACCGCTTTTCGCCGCGACGATGGAGAGCGGCATTACGTTCTCGCCGCGCGCTACACCGAGGCGCAACGCATCGAGGGCGGCGCGGGCGGCGCCCGAGTCTCTCGCGGCACGCCACGCGCGAACGGACGCGACCTGAGCGGCCTCCGCCGCCGGATCGAGGCTGAGAATGGCCACTCCGGCGCCGTCGGTCGATCGGAAGAGCGGCGAAGGTGCGCTCTCGGTGTGGCAATTGACGCCCACCACCGGAAGTGCGCCTTGCTCGATTCGCAGGACTCGGAGTGCGTTCGAAGCCACCAGCCGCTCCTTGATGTACCCGCTCGTGAGGCACGCGACGGCACCTCCGCGGCGCTGCACCTCCTCGACTTCGCACCACGCCCCCTGCGCGATCGCTCGCGTCCGCTCGTCGATTACGCGCGAGCCTTCGAATATGTCCGAGTATTCGAGCAGGTCCGTCTCGTACGCGAGAACTTGCTGGCAACGGAGCGACCATTGCTGGTCCCATGGTCGCGGGAGACCCATCGCCTCGTTCCACGCCGGAAGCTGCACGGCGCGCGCGCGGACGTCCTTGCTGAGCGTGGCACCCAGCATCGCGAGAAGGATGCGGTACACGTTGTTCTCGGGCTGCGCCTCGGTCAACCCGAGCGAGTTGACCTGCACGCCGTATCGAAAGACGAGCGCGCCTTTGTCGGTGACTCCATAGCGCTCTCGCCCCAAGCGCTCCCAGAGGAGCGAGAGAGCACGCAGTTTGCAGGCCTCCTCGATGAAGCGAAGGCCCGCGTTGACGAAGAAGGAAAGGCGAGCGAAGACGCCCGTCATCTCGCCCGCGCCGAGGTTGCCGGTGTCCCGGACCGTGTCGAGCACGGCTATCGCGGTACCGAGGGTGTACGCGATCTCCTGAGCCGGCGTCGCGCCCGCCTCCTGCAGGTGGTAGCTACAGAGGTTCATCGGGTTCCACGAGGGAACGTTGCGGATCGCGTACACGATGGTGTCCGTCGTCAGCCTCAGGCTCTCCGCCGGCGGGAAGATGTACGTCCCGCGTGACAGGTATTCCTTCACGATGTCGTTTTGCGTCGTCCCGTGCAGGGCCGCCGCATCGATGCCGCGCTCTTCAGCGAGCGCGAGATAGAGGGCCAGAAGCCATGGGGCCGTGGCGTTGATCGTCATCGACGTGTTCATCGTCTCGAGCGGGATCCCTCCCATCAACGTGCGCATGTCCCCCAGGTGGCTCACCGGGACGCCGACCTTGCCCACCTCGCCTCGAGCGAGAGGATGGTCCGAGTCGTATCCGAGCTGTGTCGGGAGGTCGAACGCGATGCTCAGCCCGGTCTGGCCCTTTGCAATGTTCGATTGAAACAGAGCGTTGGACGCGCTCGCGCTGGAGTGACCGGAATAGGTTCTCATGATCCAAGGCCGCGCGTGCCGGGGCTCGGTCCCTTCTGTCATTGTCGTGCCTCGATTCGTGCGTCAGCAATCTGCGTTCCCAGCGAGAGCTGCGAAGGCCGCGCTCGCAGAGGCGCGCGAAATGCACGACGGCGGCGGCGCGACCCTCGAACAAACGGCGGAGGCAGTTATGAGCGAGTATGACGTCGACCTCGTCCCGATCGGGAGCCAGCCGGAGCTCGGCATCGTCCCGCGGCGCATGCACGCCTGGGTCGTCCGCAAGGACCGCTACGGCGAGCCGCTGGCCTCGTTCCGTGAAGAGGTCGTCGACACGCCGCGACCTGGACCGAACGAAGCGCTCGTCCTGTCGATGGCGGCGGGCGTCAACTACAACGGCGTGTGGGCCGGCCTCGGCAAGCCGGTCAGTGTGCTGGACGTGCACAAGCATCCATTTCACATCGCCGGGTCCGACTGCGCCGGCATCGTTTGGGCAGTGGGAGCGGCGGTCAAGCGATGGAAAGCGGGCGACGAGGTCGTTCTGCACTGCAATCAGACCTGCGGCGAATGCCCGGCGTGCAACGGATACGACCCCATGGGCTGCGAGAGCCAGAAAATTTGGGGATACGAAACGCCCTACGGGAGCTTCGCTCAGTTCACGCTGGCGCAATCCCAGCAGCTGATGCCCAAGAGCGTGAGCATGAGCTGGGAAGGGGCGGCGAGCTATGCACTCGATCTCTGCACGGCGTATCGCATGCTGGTGGACCGCGCGAACCTCAAGCCGGGCGAGACCGTGCTCGTCTGGGGTGGAGCAGGGGGCTTGGGGACGTTTGCCTGCCAGATCGCGAGAATGCTCGGTGCGATTCCGATCGCCGTCGTATCGAGCCCCGAAAAGGCGGATCTGGCGCTACGGTACGGCGCCGCGGCGACGCTGAACCGGAACGACTTTCCCGGGCTCGCATGCGCCCCGAACGAGACGCCTGAGCAGAAGAAGACGCGCATCGAGGCGGCCAAGGCCTTCGGCAAAGCCTTCATGAAGGCAGCTGGGACATATCGCGGACCCGACGTCGTCCTCGAGCACCCGGGGCGAGAGACGTTTCCAACGAGCGTCTTCCTGGCGGCGCGCATGGGGCGCATCGTCATTTGCGCCGGAACTTCGGGCTTCGATCTCACTTTCGACGTGAGGCACCTGTGGATGCGGCAAAAACAGATCCTCGGCTCGCATTTCGCGCACGCGGAGCAATGCTGGCGCGCCAACGATCTGGTCTTGAAGGGAACAATCAAGCCGAGCATGACTGAGGTCTATTGCTACGGCGACATCCCGCGAGCGCACGACGACATGCTGCACAACAGACACATGGGCAAGCTCTCATGCTTGGTCAGCGCCCCCCGCAAAGGACAAAGGACGCGATCGGAGAGCCTATGAGTTTCCTTGCCCCCAGTTCGGAGAGACCGGCGACCATGACCCCTGCGTATGCTCAGCCGATCGATCTTCCGTCCCGCTTTCTTGTCCAGATGGCTCACCTGACCTGTCCGGCGACCGTCTGGAAGTACGTGGAGACCGCGGCGACGCGCAGCGCGGCCCACCTTGTCATGTTGGACCTCGAGGACAGCATCCCTCGCGGAAACGAGGCGAAGCTTGAGGAGGGGCGCGCGAGCGTCATCCGAGCGCTGAACACCCTCGACTGGGAAAATCGCCTGCGCTTCTTCCGCCCCCGGGGGCTCGCGCTGGATCCGCGCCGCGAGGACATCGCCGTAGTCGTGGCCGCCGCGGGGAGGAAGCTCGACGGCATCATCGTCCCCAAAGCCGAGACTCCGGACGAAATTCGAGGCATCGACGCGATGCTCACCGCCCTCGAGCGCGAGCACACCCTGCCCGAGGGCCGCATCAGCATCCAGGTCTTGATCGAGAGCGTGCGCGCCGAAGAGCGCGCATTCGAGATCGCGCGCGCTTCCCGGCGGTTGTCGGCGCTGATCTTCGGCGCGTACGACTACTGGGGGTCGCTCGGGATGGTGGGCGTCCCGTACCGGGCGGATCATCCCCTCGTGGCCCATGCGAGAGCTCGAATCGTCAAGGCGGCCGCGAGCGTGGGCGTCCCCGCGATCGCGGAGATGACGATCAACTACCCGACGAAAGACAAGTCCGAGGCGGAGAGGAAGTCCGCATTGGACGAGTGTCGGCGGGACGCCGAGCTTGCCCGAGACTTCGGGTTTCGGGGCAAATGGACGGGCATCCCCGCGCAGACGGCGATCGCCATCGAGGTGTTTTCCTTGGATCGGGCCGCACTGGAGCGCGCGGTGGTGGAGGCGAAAGCTTTTCTCGAGGCCGAGCGCCGTGGCCTGGGCGCCACCATCATCGAGGGCAAGATGGCCGATCGCGCGACCGACCGGATCAACCGCGTGACGCTGAAGATCGCCTTTTCGCTCGGACAATTGGATGCCGCCACGGCGGCGGAGCTCGGGCTGAGGTGACAATGCACGCCGCCGTCGACGGGATCGAACGGCTGTACGAGATCGCGCGCGAAAGGCTCCGCGGACGCATTGTCCGAGACGGCCGGGTGGACCTCGCGGCTCTCGATCGCAATCAGCTCGCGGCCCACGCGCTCGCCTACGTAGCGACCGATCTCGCGGCGTGCCGGGAGCTCGTGGATTGGGCGTCGCGTTGCCCCGAGGCGGAGGCGCGGGCGATTGCGCAAGCGTTCGTCGCCGAGGTCGCGCGCTGCCTGCGGAGCGCCGTGTGGCTGGGTGCGGCCGAATCGTATCCCGTCGCCGAGATGCACGTGTCGCCGGCCGAGATACGGGCCACGGTAGGGTCGCCCGAGAACGCGCAGTGGGCGGACGATGAATCCGCCGGGGAGCGCTACATGAGCCTGGCGCGCGTTCACGCCGCTGGTCTCGCTGTTCCCGCCGGTCCGGCCGACGACACCCTGATGATGATGCGGGCCGAGTTCAGAAGGTTCGTCGTTGACCGGGTGGCTCCTCTGGCGCAGCAGATCCACAGGGCCGACGAGCTCATTCCCATGGATCTCATCCGGTCCATGAGCGACATGGGCGTTTTCGGGATCACGATCCCAGAAGGCTATGGCGGTCTCGGGCTCGGAAAGTTGGCGATGTGCGTCGTCACCGAGGAGCTGTCGCGCGGCTTCATCGGCGTCGGCTCGCTGGGCACGCGGGCCGAGATCGCCGCGGAGCTGATTCTTCAGGGAGGCACCGAAGCGCAAAAGGCGCGATGGCTCCCGGCGATTGCCAAGGGAACGGTGCTTCCCACGGCGGTCTTCACCGAACCGGATCACGGCAGCGACCTGGCGCATCTCAAGACGCGCGCGGCACGGCTGGAAGACGGAAGCTGGCGCGTCGACGGGAACAAGACTTGGATCACGCACGCGTCGCGGGCCACGTTGATGACGGTGCTGGCGCGGACGGACCCCACCAAGCTCGATCACGACGGGCTCTCCATGTTCTTGGCCGCAAAGGAGCCCGGCAGCGAGAGCGACGACTTTCCGGACGCCGGGATCAGCGGAACGGAAATCAAAGTTCTCGGGTACCGCGGCATGAAGGAATACGAGCTCTCGTTCGACGATTTTCGCGTCCCCCCCGACGCGCTCCTGGGAGGACGAGGCGGCCTCGGGCAGGGGTTCCGTCACCTGATGACGACGTTCGAGAGCGCACGGATCCAGACGGCGGCGCGCGCGGTCGGGGTCGCGCAGGCGGCCTTGGACGAGGCGACCAACTACGCGCGCGAGCGGATGCAGTTCGGCAAGGCGCTGGTCGAGCTGCCGCGCGTGTCGCGCAAGCTAGGGAGGATGCTCGTTTTGACCCACGCTGCGCGTCAACTCACATTCCACGCGGCCAGGATGAAGGACTCCGGAAAACGCTGCGACCGCGAGGCGGGAATGGCCAAGCTGCTCGCAACGCGCGCAGCCTGGGAGTGTGCCGATGCGGCCGTTCAGATCCACGGCGGCAACGGCTATGCAGAGGAATACACAGCGTCGCGCCTTTTGGTCGACGCGCGTGTCCTGTCGATTTTCGAGGGCGCCAATGAAATACAGGCGCACGTCATCGCTCGCCGATTGTTGGAATGAACAATGGAGAGCAACGCAATACCATGAACATTCGGTATATCAGTCCACGCCACGGCCGGTTCCTGGAGGAGTTCGAGATCGGCGCCGTCTACCACCATCCGTGGGAGGTCACGGTGGACGGAGGGATTCTCGCGCTATGCGCCGGCAGCTTCCTCGACGCGACGCCGGTCTTCGCGAGCGCGGCTTATGCGCGAGAGCTCGGCTTTCGCGACCGTCCGGTCCATCCGCTGACGTTGCTCAACTTCGGGCTAAGCTTCTCGGTCCACGACGTGTCCGAGCAGGCGATCGCGCACTTGGCATACGCCAAGGCCGGCTTCGCGAACGCGTGCTTTGCCGGAGACACGATCGGTGCCTCTAGCACGGTGCTCGGTGTCAAGCCGGCGAGCGACGGCGCGCGAGGTGTGGTTCACGTTCGGACGGTCGTCCGCGCCGACGACCAGCGCGTCGTGTGCGACTTCGAGCGCAAGGTGCTCGTGAAGGCCGCGGGGAATGCGAATCGCTCGACCGCCGCTCGAGGCGCGGCGCGCCCACTGGCGCTCGACGGTCCCGAGGCTGGCGCCGGAATGCCTGCTCTCTTCGATCGGGCGCTGCCGCCGCGGAGCGCAAAAGGCGCGTTTGCCGGCTTTTTCGAAGACTTCTCTGCCGGGGACATCATTTGTCACGAGGGCGGGCGGACGGTGGGCGAGTCAGAGCACATGCAGCTCACTTGCTTGTTCCGCAATACCCACCCCCTCCACGTCGATGAACCCTACGCCCGGTCGGGCTTCGCCGGGACCAGAGTGGTCTATGGCGGTCTCGTGTTCGCGTGGATCGTCGCACTCGCCAGCCGTGATACTAGCGGGAACGCGCTCTGGGAGATTCGCTACGACAACGGCGCCCATCCGTCGGGCGTCGTGACGGGCGACACGCTGTACGCCGCAAGCCGTGTGGTCCGATGCGAAGAGAGAAACGCCGACGCGGGTGATGTGACGTTCAAGCTCGTCGGCACGAAGAACGTCAAGCCGTCGGCGTTGATCGACGCCGGAGCCGACCTCTTCGCGGACGAATCCGGCAAGCGGGATCAGGCGGCGCGAGTGAAGGAAAAGGTGTTCGAAATCGAGCGAACGGTCCTGATGAGAAGGCGGACCTGAGCCGCGGCGCCTACGCTCGGGCGACAAGGGGGACGACTGGGCAGCGCGGGGAATCTCACTGATCGCCGCGGCTTCGTAGACGATGACCGCATCGTACAGGCTCGGCCCCTGCCGGATGAAGTTCTCCATGAATGGGCGCGTGCTGGACGCGGCGAAGTCTTGCGCTCGGCGTCCGGACTCGATCGCCTTGACGAAGTCCTGGAAACGCTGGGCTGTCACGTCCTATCGGGGGCTGCCGCCGTCTCCGCCCCCGCGGTCGACTGCTTCGCGCGCGGCTTTGCGCGCTCTTGCGCAAATCGTAGCGGCGTCTCGAGGGGCGCGCTGCTACCGGAATGGCCGCTTGGCCTACTGAACGCGCACGAGCGCGGCGCTCGCGGGAGGGACCAACACTGTGAACGAGTTTCCCGACGCGGATAGTGCGTAAGGCGGACGCGGCGTCCACGCTCCCGTGGCCGAGATGCCCGCGCCACCGAGCGTGACTCCCGTCGTTGCGGTGAGCGACGGAGGCGTGGGACCCTGCAAGTACATCGCGCTAGCGCGAGTGACCGCGGAGCCGACGTCGACCGTGGCGGTCACACCGCTGGTCGTGTCCTTGTTGACGAGAACGACGCTGGTCGAGCCGTCGGCGCGGTCGATGGCATACGCCGTGAAGCTGAGGGCGCCGGCGCTAGCCGTGGTGGCGAGGGCCTGCCCGTTGCCCGCGAGAGAGAACAGGAGCATGCCGTAAAAGAGAGGCGCGGCTCCCGTGACTACGCCGTTGGCCTCCTGGATCGGCGAGTAGACGAACGGCGTCGAGCCGTCCATGCCGGCCTCGCCGCCGTGGAAGTTCACGCCGCTTGCTCCGTACTTCGCGTTCGTGAAAAGAAAGTCGAGCGACCAAAGGGCCGAGATGAGCGCGTCGCTCAACCCCGTCTGTCCGTGACCGGAAAACGTGTTGCATTCGCCGACGCGGAAGCCGTCCGGGATTCTGTTCGCGGTCGCGGCGGTGTTCATCACCTGCAGCATCTCGATGAGCCCTTGCCCGGAGGTCATGGGGAACGGGTCGGGCACGAGGAGCTTGGCCAAGGTTGCCGTCGCAGTGTTGGCGGTTCCGGCATAGTAGTGCTGGGTGAGAAGGATCAGGTTCTTGCCTGCCTCCGCGGCGGCAAATGGAGCGGAGAGCGAGGCTTGATCTCCCCCGCCGCCGGCCGGGCCAATCAGGTGAGCGGTGGGCGTCGCGGCCAGGATGGCGCTTGCCATGGACTCCCACTGCGGCTTCAGCGTCGTCGGCCACGTCCCAAATCGATTGATTTCGTTGCCGATCTCCAAGCCGTAAAGACTCGCTCCGAGCTTGGTCGCGGCGTACATGGCTTCCGCGGCGGAGCTCGCAGGGTCGTCGGCCTTGAAATTGACTCCATAAATGATCTTCGACCCGGTCGCGTTTAGAAAGTCGGCGAGCTCGTCGACCATGGCCGTGCCTACGAGGTGCGAATACGGCGGCGCGCCGCCTCCGGGCATCGTGGCGGGAGCCCACGTGCAGTTGTCGACGTCGTCGGCGCCGAGACGGATCACCGTCGGGCCCAAGAGGTTGAAGAGGGCGATCAACGGCGCGTTTTTCCCGGTGAACGACCCGTTCGTGATATGCGTCTTTTCGAAGCTGAAGCCTGCGAATCCCTGCCCGATCTGCCCGGCGGGCATGGCTCGATTGACCGTCACGGTGCCCGGGACTGTGGCGCCCGAAAAGGGAGGACCGCCGTCCACCGGCGTACCCCAACCCGCGTCGATGGATCCAGCACCGGCATCGCCGAACGGAGACCCCTGACGCGCTTCTCCGGAAGAGCTCCCCGACGACCCCGACGACGATCCCGCGGAGGGGCCCGAGGAAGTTCCCGACGACGATCCCGAGGAGCTCCCCGACGACGCGGATGACGAACCGCCGGACGACGCCGACGAAGCTGTCCCCGGTGACCCGCTCGATCCCGCGGACGAGCCCGACGACGAGGCCCCGGAGGATCCAGACGAACCGGGCGATCCTCCGGAAGAGGACGCACCCGACGGCGCGCCTCCTGAGGAAGGAGAGCTCGACCCCGCGCTTCCGGATGAGCCGGACGACGACGATGGCTCCGGCGCGGAGCCTCCCGACGAGGACGATCCGGCCCCCGCTTGGCCGGCGTTCTGAGTGGAGGACGAGGTCCCGCAGGCACCCGCGAGCGCTGCGAGCAGGGAAGCGGGCGGCAGGAGACGCACCCAGGATCGGCTTCGAATGGTCATGCCCCTCACCAAGAAGAAAGAAGAAACGTGTGCTAGCGGCGAAACCGCTTGCATTTTTTACCTGACCTACGAGACGCGTCAAGGGGTCGGAAGCTATCTCGCCAACTTGTATGCCAATTTGTATAGGGCCCCACTCGGGCCGCTGGCGCTCCAATAGATGTTTCTTGAGTCCACTTTCACGTCCGACACCACTCCGATTCACGAGGTGCCGCACCTCGGTTGCCGCGACTGACGGCCCTGCTCACGGCGCCACTCCCGTGCTGCGTGGAAGCTCACGCCTTGCCTGCCTCGCTCAACGCGTCAAGAGAAGGGCCCCTGCGACGACGAGGATGGCGCCGCCGATGACCCGCCGGTTGGGCGGTTCGCCGCCCCAGATGGCGAACGCCTGGGCAAAGAGGACCGAGGTGTTCCGAAGCGTGAGCACCGCCCCTGCTCCCGTGACGGCGAGGGCCTGGAGAAACACGAGGAACGAGGCCGTGCACGTGAGCCCGGCGATCGACATGCGAAGGGGCCTCCGACGAAGCGCGAGGACGCCAGCCTTCCACGGATGTCGCCCCATCGATGCCGCGTTGATCGGCAGTGCGCATCCGAGCGCGACGGCGAACAGGGCGCGAGGCTCGGCGCCCGCCGAGAGGGCCAGTTTGTAGCAGAGGTGGTAGCCCGCAATGCCAACGGCGCTGAGCGCGGCCCAGCCCAAGCCGGCCGGCGACGCGTGCTCGCGAGGACGGAGCATCGTGAGCCCCAAGCCCGTCCCGATGAGGGCGACGCCGGCGCGCGCCCACCAGGAGAATGCCTCCCCCAGAAATAGGACCGAGATGGGCCAAGCGACGAGCATGGCTCCCCCACGGGCGACGGTGTAGACCGGTCCGAGCGGCCCTCGTGCCAGCGCCAAGCCCAAGGCGGTGAAGTACGCGCCCTCGCATAGACCCGCACCCACGGCCCAGCGGAGACCCGCGGCGGTCGGAAACGCCACTCGGTGCGCGAACGGCGCGAGCATCGAGGCCGAGATCGTGGCCACGGCGAGGACGGCCAGCCCCGCACCTCTCGCGTCCTCCTCGCGTTTGATGAGCGCATTCCAGATGGCGTGCAGCAGAGCCGACACCAGAACGAGGACTGCGGGCCGGAGTGTCATGCGGACGCTTGTACTCAAAGCTCGTCGCCCCGTCCCCAGAGAGGGCCCCGGAGGACGGGGGTGTGCAGAGGCGCGCGCGCCGTTACGGGCGATCGGCGGGCGCATCGGCTAGTTCACCCCGCCACGCCTATTCTGCCCAAAAGGAGAACGCCATGAAACCCTCTGCCGGAATCGGTTCCCTCGCTCTCTTGGCAATGGTCACCTGCGGCGGGAAGACCCAACCAGCCGACGCGCCTCCGGCTGCGGCCGCTGCGTCCTCCACTTCCGTCGCGAAGAACGGCGTGGTCGAGGCCGAACCATCGGTGCCGGGGGCGATCGCCGCGAGCGTTGCTCCGGCAGCCGATACGCCCAAGGCCGCCCGCCCCACGCCGGTCGCGAAGTGGGCAGACGTCGGACTCGCGAAGCCGGAGAGCATCGTTTACGACCCCGACGGGGATCGTTATCTGGTTTCGAACATCAACGGGGGCGGCCTCGCCAAAGACGACAACGGGTTTGTCTCGGTGCTCTCGCCCGAGGGTCCAGTCACGGCCCTCAAGTGGATCGAGGGCGGCAAGAACAAGGTCTCGCTCGACGGGCCCAAAGGACTCGTCTTGGTCAATGACCTTCTCTACGTCGCAGACATCACCAACGTGCGCGTGTTCGATCGGAAGACAGGCACGCCCAAAGGCTCGATCCCCGTGCCGACGTCGACCTCGCTCAATGACATCGCCGCCGCTCCCGACGGCAAGATCTACGTCTCGGACACGGCCAAGAAGGTCGGGGCGGACGGAAAGACGTTGGAGCCCAACGGAAACGACAGCATCTACGTCATCGAAGACGGCAAGGCGCGAACGCTCGCAAAGCGAAAAGAGCTGGGCAGCCCGAACGGCATTCTCTGGACGGACCGCGGGCTCGTCGCCGTGACGAACGACGCCTCCGGCGAGGTGTACCGTCTCGACGAGAAGCGCGAACGGCAGGACATCACGAAGCTGCCGACCGGCAACCTCGACGGCCTCCTCGCGCTCGGCGACTCGCTGCTTGTGACGAGTTGGGCCGGCAACGCGATCTATCGGGGCAAACTGGGAGGCTCATTCGAGGTGGTGATCGCCGACCTGAAGTCGCCGGCCGACATCGGCTACGACACGAAGCGCGGGCGCCTGCTCGTGCCGCTGCTCTTGGAGAACACTGTCCTGGCGTACGAGCTGAAATGAGGGCTTGGATCAGGGCTCGGCGGTGCGGATGGCCGCTGGGCCGCCGCTCAAAGGGATATGGGTGCCGGTGTCTTTGAGGGTGCTGCCGTCGTAGGAGAAGACCTGCACGTCTTTCGAAACCATGCAGCCGACGAGAATGCTCTTGCTGTCGGCGGTGAAGGCGGCACCCTGACACCACTGTCCGATCTCGATCTCCGAACCGCGCTTGAGGGTCTTGCCCTCGATTTTCACGACGACCATCTTTCCTTTCGTATTGTAAAAGGGAAAGGTCGTGGCTTTGTTGGTCCCGTTCTCGAGAATCGCGACGGCGTACGTGCTATCGGGCGCGATCTTCATTCCCTCGGGGCTCAGCCCCACGGAGACGGTATCCACCACGTGCGGCGTCAACGGAGGCGTGACCTCGAGATCGATCAGGCTCAACGTGTCGACGTCCCCTTGGGCGCCGCCATTGTTTGCCACGATGGCGAACTTGCCGTTCGAGGCGATATCCACGGAGTAGGGGCGTAGCCCGGCCCAGAAGTCCTTCACCCGAGTCACAGTCGTGCCCTCGATCTTGAGGAGCGTCAGCCGGCTGTCGCCGTCGTTGGTGGCGATGGCCAGCTTGCCGTCCGGACTGATGGCCACCGAGGCTGTGCTCTTCGACTCCGGCACCGGCTTCTTGGCCAGGTCGGCCACCGGCACGGTGCCGACGTTGGTGACGACTCTGCCAGCGATGCTCAGCACCGAGATGGTGCCCGCGTTGCGGTTGGCCACCAGCGCCAGCTTGCCGTCTCGGCTGATCGAGATCCCGGACGGCGAATCGCCGACCGTGACGGTGGCGATTACCTTGAATGGCCGGACGGTCATATCGATGATCGTCACGCGGTTGTCGGGGATCGCCTTCGTAGGATCGGCAGGATTGAGCTTCATCGGCGCGGTTACCAGGGCCAGCGACTCGGTCGGGGTGACCGCAACGCTCAAGGGCGGCCCGTTCACGCTGCCGGGGGCTTCCAATTCGAAGGCCCGCTTTGGGGGCGAGGTCGTAAGGTCGATGAAGCTGACTGTGTCCTCTTTGACCGGCGCAGGGAGCACCGACAAAACCCCGCTGTCGAGGAATTGCTTGTTGTCGTTGCTGGTGACGGCCCAGCGCGGAATGACGACGCTCTTGGCGGTCGAGGCCGGGGCGCAAAGGGTGCAGGACACAAGAATGAGCAAACCGCTTCGCGAGAGAATCGAGGGCTGCATGGGCACTCCTTCCGAGCAGAACTTCCGAAGTCGATCAGGGGGACCGCGTCCACCGAGCCCGGAAGCGCAGAATTGTCCGTGATGTACACGCCTGGTGTCATGGCGTACCGTCTCGCCCCGTTCGCACCGCGCCCGTCGGCACGAAGGAGCTTGCCATGGTTCACGAGCATTGGTCACGATGCATGACTCCGCTCCTTTGGCTGGCCGCAGCATGTTCCTCGGCGACCCCCCCCGGCCCGATGGAAGGCTTGGCCGACGGGGCCGGCTCTTCGGCGCAGGACGCGGCGGGTCCCGCGCCAGGGGAGTCGGCATCCGCGGAGGCAAGTACGCCCGGCCTCGACACTGGCACGTTCGAGGCGGCGACTGTCGACACGGACTCCGGCGGTTCGGCTGCTGCGGAGGTTGACGCGAGCGCAACGGGCGATGCAAGCCCGCCGGGCGATGCAAGCCCGCCGGGTGACGCAACCATGCCGGGTGACGCAAGCCGTCTCGGGGACACGGGCACGGCGCCCGACGCGGCGTCGGGGCAGTATTCGTTGACGCTCAACGCAACGAAGCCTTACGCGCTGGGCGCTGAGCACCTGGGCAAGACCGTGTACGGCAGGGTCCTCGATACGACCCCCGGGGCGAACATGGCTCAAGTGGGCGCCATCCTGAGCACGCCCGTGACCCCAGGCCAGCAGGTCAAGTGGGTCTGGCCCAACGTCCTTGTCGCCGGACATACGTACGTGCTCGGAATGTTCTCCGACGACGCGATGAGCATGACGTGCGTACCGAACACCGATGCAGGATGGATTTTCCAGATCGCCCCGCCCGCGGGCGGCGGCACAAAAGCCGTTCCCGTGACAGGCGACGTCGTGATTCCTTGGATCACCCCCGTGCCGCGTTCGGACGCGACCAAGTGCCAATACTTCCCCGCGGGCCCCATCACGAACGCGACGGCTGTTCCCCCTGGGTGAGCCATGCACGTGGCGCGGGGGCGACCGGATGGACATACCGATTCGAGCCGCGCGCGCAGGCCGCGGCGTACGTCAACCGCCGCTGGGTGCGTCGCGAGCCGCGTCGGTCCCGGTATCGCCACCCGCCTCCCGGGGCACCGCGCTGTCGACCGCCGCGTCTGTCCCGATGGTGCCGGTGCCCGAATCGGGATTCATCATCATCGGGGGGTTGCGGCAGATCGTGATTCCTCCCGGGGCGCCTCCTCCGGCGCGGCAGACGAGGCCCCCGGTACACTCCGCAGTCGTCTGGCAAACTTGGGCGTTTCCCATGCCACAAGTAGCCTGGCACAGCGCAATGTCGTTGCCCTGGCCGCCCGCGCCGCCGAACGTGACGCAGCAGATGTTCGGCGCCGCGCAATTCGCCTGGCCGGTGCACGTGTAGCTGTCGTTTCCGTTATTGTCGCAGGACGTGAGGGCGGAGCACATGAGATTCCCGCCGCCGCCGCCGCCGCCCGAGCAGCACACCTGGGGAGCGGTGCACGCCGCCGCTCCGCAGGGGATCGTTCCAGTGCCTTGCGATGAGCCCGGCGGAATGAGCGGGGGCTGGCACGTCGTGATGCCGGGCGCGCCACCGCCGCCGCGGCAGACCTGGCCGGTGGGGCACTCCGCATCCATCTGGCAAACTTGGGCGTTTCCCATGCCGCAGGTGGCCTGGCACAGCGCAACGTCGTTGCCCTGGCCGCCCGCGCCGCCGTACGTGACGCAGCAGATGTTCGGTGCCGCGCAATTCGCCTGGCCGGTGCACGTATAGCTGTCGTTTCCGCTGTTGTCGCAGGCCATGAGGGCGGAGCACATGAGATTCCCGCCGCCACCGCCGCCCCCCGAGCAGCACACCTGAGGAGCGGTGCACGGCGCGGCTCCGCAGGCGATCGTTCCGGTGCCTTGCGACGAGCCCGGCGGAATGAGCGGGGGCTGGCACGTCGTGATGCCGGGCGCGCCACCGCCGCCGCGGCAGACCTGGCCGGCGGGGCACTCGGCATCCATCTGGCAAACTTGGGCCGCGTTTCGCCCGCCGCAGGTGGCTTGGCAGGCCGCCACGTCGTTTTGTCCGCGGCCCATTCCACGCGTGACACAGCAAATGTTCGGTGTCGCGCAATTCGCCTTACCGGTGCACGTGTAGCTGTCGTTCCCGCCACTGTTGCAGGCCGTGAGGCTCGAGCATGCGGGGTCCGGATTGCCGCCCGAGCAGCACACGTCCGGCGCGTTGCACGTTGCACCTCCGCACGTGACCATTCCCGTGCCGGGCGTCGCGCCGCGGGGGATGATCGAGCCGGCGTCCGCGGCGCCGATGCCGCTGCTGCTGCCGCTGCTTCCCGAGCCGCCGCTGCTGCTGCCACTGCCACTGCTTCCACCGCTGCTTCCGCTCGACGTGGCCACGTCGGCGCCGGAGTCTGCCTGGTTCGGACCCGCGGTCGTGCCACCCCCGCAGGCCGCGATCGCGGACGCTCCCAGCAGGACGAAGACAAGTGCTCTCGGGTAGTTCATCGAAACCTCAATGGGCTCATGTTCGTGCGCACCATGGAACGGCGAGACGCGCCTGCGCGCGGGCGCGGGCGATGCCAGTGGTCGCGAGTGGTAAGTAACCGCACCCACGCATCGCAGGCATGCCGCTCGGCATTTTTCGAACCGCGCCGCCTTGCATCACTGCGTGCACGCGAACTCCCTTCGATCGACCTCCTCCTCGGGGCCACCGCCGTCGTCCGTCAAGGGGAGGAAATCAAGGAGAGGGGGCGAATCCGAAGGCGACCGCCCGAGCCTCCTCCGCGGCAAAGCCGTTCCCATAGAGCGCGAGATAGCTCCGGGCGGCAAGCGCGGCGCCCGCGTGATCTCCCGCCTGGGTCAGTACGCGGAAGCGAGCGACGTAGGCGTCTTGCGTCAAGGGCGATGACGGATAGCGGCGAACGAATTCCTCCAGGAGGGCCCCTGCGCGCGCACGATCGCCATGATCGCGAGCGTTCATCGCGTCAGAGAACAACTGGTTCTGATTCGCCAGGTCGGTCGGGCCCAGCTTTCCTCCGAGGTCCTTGCTTCCTGCGTCGATGACCACCGAGCCCGCCTTAACGGCCTCTCGGCTGGCTCGCGGGATGGGTCGCGGGCCTGGAGAAGCCGGGGAGCCCCTCGCGGGATCCGTGCTCGGTTCGGAGCGCGTAGCTGACGCGTTCGCGACCGACGAGGTCCACTCGGCACCGGCGTCGAGCAGCACCTCGAGATCGCCGTGCCGCACGGTCACGACGCCGTCCGTCACCGCCACCTTCGTTCGCGGATCGTCGGACTGCCCCGATTTCGTCACTTCCACCGAAAATGCCGTTCCGTGCACCGAAACGAGGGCATTCGGGGTTCGGACCGAAAAAGAGTGACCGCGCGGCAGCTTCGGGACCTGTACGCGAACGAGGCCCAGCTCGAGCACCAATTCTTCGCGGCCTTGGCCCGCCTGTTTCGTATCCGGGAGCGCGAGGCGGGTCTCCGGCCCCACCACGATCTCGACGCCGCTCACGAGCTGCAGCCGCGACGTGCTTGCCCGGTCCGTCGCGACGCGGGAATGGGAGGCGAGAGGCAGGGCGCTGGAAACGGGTGACGGCGCGGGGAGCTCACGTCCGCTCACGATCGCGTGCGACGTGCCCGACTGCATGTAAAGGCGACCCACGACGGCTTCCGCCGGCACGCCCGAACGACGGACCCAGCCTCCCGCGACCACGAGAGCCACGGCAGCGGCGGCGGCCAGACCCCACCGGAGCGATGGGCGATTCCAAATCGATCGCTTTTCGCGAGTCGCCAGCATGGCGCTCGCCATGGCGTCGACCACTCGCGTCCTCGTCGCGTCGGGCATGGCAGACCAATCGACCGGCACTGGGAGGCGTGACCACCTCGCAAGGATCTCGGGACGCTTCGGCCGTCTACGGCTCATGGGGTACTGCCCTTCTCTGCGCCATGGGCTGCCTCGCCGAGCCTGCCGAGAAGGTCCCGTCTGCCGCGGACGAGGCGCGACTGTGCCGCGGATAGGGAGATGCCGAGCATGCTGGAGATCTCCGCGAGCTCGTGACCCAACACGTCGTGCAGCACGACGACCATCGCCTTCTTCGGGTTCATCGCGGCAAGATGCCCTTGGACGGCAAGGATTTCCTGGCGAACGCTCGCGTCTCGTTCGGCGTCACCGACAGCCGGCCGGTCGGGCACATCCCCGAGCTCGATGGCATCGAAGACGCGACGGGCGCGCCGGCGCGCGCGGAGAGCGTTGAATGCTACGTGCGCGGCCACCGAGGACGCCCAGGTCGAAAGGCGACAGTTTCTGGCGAAACGCCCGCGCACCAGCGTGATGACGATCTGCTCGAACGTGGCCTGCACCAGGTCTTCATGTTCGCGATCCCTCCGGCCAAGGAGACGACACAGGGTGGAATGAATCACCGAGATGAGTCGATCGTACAGCGCCCCGGCGGCGCGAACGTCGCGCCGAAGGACGGCCTCGATGAGCGCATCGTCGTCGAGCGGCTCCGCGGGTGGCGCGGACACGACCGAGCGCGGCGCCAGCCGCAGCCAGCGGTCCCGTTTTTGGATTCGTTTGGGCGAGTTCACTCCCGGGCTTTTCCGCTTCTACGAGGAGTCTGTACCCGGCGGCCGGTCGGCGCAGGCAGGTTCGGCGCCATTTGTTGCGCCGAGCGTTCGTGCTCAGGGCAAACCAAGGCGCAGACCCGCCAGGATGCCGACGTCGACGGCAGGTACGTGGGCCGCCACGTGGCCATGGGCCGTGAAGTCGGTGCTGCCCGCCATCTCGCTCAGCGTACCGCCGGCGACGACCCCCATGGTGTCGGACACCATCCATGACAGGTCGAGTGCCTCGCCGACCCCGCCGACCCACTGCCCTCCGGCTCCCGTGACTTTGGAGCCAGGATCCACCCCGGTCGCTTCGACGAGCTCGACCCGAGCATTCGCGCGAAGGGCGAGCTCCACGCGCTCTCGCAAGCGAAGGACGACGAGCCCGATTCCAGCCGATGCATTCGGCCGGACGATCGATAGGGAGTCGATGCTCACGGCCTGTACGGTGCACCCGAGGGCTCCGAAGAAAAACCAGGAACGCCTCAGCATGGACGAGACGCGCACCTCTCCACCAACGGCAGGCGACGACAGTTGGGCACCGGCCGTGCTCACGAGCTCGGCGTCGATCCATGAGCGGGTCGGACCGATGGGGACAGCGGCCACGGTCGAGTCGCGCCGGTCGGCGGGCGTGGTCCCGGGTGGCGGCTGCGGGCCTGGCGCCGCCGAATCCCGAGCCGCGGCTTCGCCGACCAGCGTGGCGATCGCAAAGCCCGCCGTCCGCCATCGCTCGACCTCGGGGTCGGTCGGAGAGAATGACAGCATTCGCACCTGCCACTGCGGCGCTCCCCGGACGCGCAACCCCACGTCGATGCGAGCCGCGGAGTGCTCGGGGTTTTCCCAGCTCACGACGGCGATCGCGCTGCCTTCGCGCGCCGGGACCGCATCTTGGCCGAACACGCACGTTCCCGGATTCATCCCGATGTTGCATGCCTCGAGCAGTGCATGGCTGCCGGGCGATGCCTGGTCGGAGGCGGCGAGCTCCAATACGACGGCCACACTCATCGAATGTGCCCGCGGCGGGCGCCTGCCCGAATGTCTCGACCCGCCTCGCGGCGTTCCTTCAGTGGCATTCGAGTGTCGTGGGGGAGCACGCGCCGCCCTCTCGGCAATCCCTCGAGTCGACGCATTGGACGCACGTGTCGAAGTAACACTTGGGCTGGTCGGGGGGGCACTGCAAATCGCCGACGCAGTCTGCACATGCGCCGTACGCGTGATCGCAGACGTCGGCCGGATCGGAGACGGAGCACTCGATGTCTGTTGCGCACGGCCTGACGCAAGTGCCCGAAACCGGGTTGCATTTCGATTCAGGTGAGCCCGCGCAAGTCGAATCCGAGAAGCACTGCACACACACGGAAAAAGTGGGATCACAGAGCGGTGTGTCGAAGCTCGTGCGACAGTCCTTGTCCGAGCTGCAAGGCACACCCGCCCGACCTCCTGCGTCTTGCCGCGCGCTCGCATCGGCCGCGTCATCGAAGAAAACGTCGGAAGCCTGATCCGGTGGCGCGTCTGCGGCGCCGGCGAACCGATCGCGATCGGAAGCATCGCTCCGCGCATCGACCACGGTCGCATCGAGCACCGCTTCGTCTACATCGGTCGCGTCGAGACCGCCGCCGCTGTCCGAAAGGCCTCCATCTGCCGTATCCCCGCGGCCGTCCGGGAAGAGCTCAATGCGACTGTTCGAGCACGCAACGAGGAGCACGATCGCACACGCGCACAATAGGTGCTGGCCGCGGTCCGGCCCCGTCGCTCCACCTTGCGGACGCTTGGTCAGACTCCGCGAAGACTGGCTCGACGGCATCCTCATGGTGTGAGGTGGCAACCCTGGCGCACCCTTGAGCCATCATCTCGGGGACGACGGGCGTCGGAGGTCATGCGAGTGGTCTCCCCGCATTTCTAGTACCCGCTCCCCCTCTCGACCAGGCAACTGCGCTGCCCCCTTCGGCAGCTCGCAATCACCGGTCAACGGCACAGAGTGCCCTTTTAGGGCAGGTGGATCCGAGTGGTCACTCCACCGGTCGCGTGACAGCTGTTGCATGCCGCGCTCGGCGCCGAGATCATCAGCGCCGTCGCGCTGGCATTTCGTGCCCCGGCATGCCCCCCGAGGGCCAGCGTCGTGCCCCCCTTCAAATAGAAATTGCCGTTGCTGCCGGAGTACATGACGTGCGCCATGCCGCTCGTGTCGACGACGCGCACTTCGGCGCCCGCTAGCCCATTTCCCTGCGCATCGAAAACGGTTCCGCAGATCGAGAATTCTCCGTTGTGGTGATGCGACAAGCAGTTTTGACCGGGGTTGTGATGCCCATTGCTCTCGGTTCCGAGGGCGAACGCTGCCTGGCCGGCGAAGACGTTTGCGCCTCCAATGGCCAAAGCTGCGTCCCCGGCTCCGGCGTCCAGGGCGCACTTGCCGCTTGGGTAGCCCGCGTCAATCCAGCCTTGGAGGACGGCGATGTCCGCTGCCGTCGACCGCATCATCAAAGACGCGGGCGGCATCGGGGAGGTTGCGTTTTGCATACGAGCGACCGAAAGCTGGGCCTCGTTCTTGGTCGGGTCCTCCTTGGACCGGGCCACCAAGTCCGCAAAGGTCACAAGACCACTCAGCGAGCTGTTGATGGGCGGGTCGGAATGGCACGAGGTACATTGCGCGGTGAGCAGAGCCGCGACGTCGCACGGGACCGTTCCGGTTCCGCCGTCCCACGCGTAGAGCGCAGGCGCCGGCGCGGCGCCCGACGACGTGGCGGCACCATTGGACGACCCAGACGCGGCGTCCGCTGGCGAGCTCGGCTCACTGCTCGAGATACTCGATGGACTGGACTCATTTCCCGCGGCACTGCCCGTCGTGCTCGCGACGCCGGCGCTGCTGCCGCCGAAGATGGAGCCGTCTATGCCCGGCGTCGCCTCCGGGCCGGGCATCGACTGGATGCTCGGAGCCCCGCCCGGCGTCCAAACCCCCAGGTCTCCCTGGGCGCCGCTGCCGTCGCACGCGGCAAGCGGCGCAGCCATGAAGGCGACCATCGCGTACAGCGTCACGAAATTTCTGCATCGGGACATAAGACGCGCCTCCCGTTTATTGTCCGGCGGAGCCCTAGGCGTTCACGGCAAAACGCGCCCGGCGACGATTTCTGGCAGCCGGCGCGCGCGGCCTTTTGAGGGGCCGGTTCATCGGCAAACGTTGCGGGCTGTGACCAGTTTCGCCCCGGGCCAGCGCTATCCCGCGTGCACAGGATAGTCCGTGTATCCCTTCGGCCCCGGGCTGTACGCGGTCGACATGTCGGGTGCTGCTAGCGGCCAGCCGTTCGCGTATCGCGCGACCAGGTCGGGATTGGCGATGAAGGGCCTCCCGAAAGCAACGAGATCGGCTTGCTTGGCGTCGAGAGCCTTCTCGGCCGTCGCGAGGGAGAAGCCGCCCGCCGCAATGAAGAAGCCCGTGAATTGCCGACGAATCGTGGCCTTGATCGCCGCTGGAACGGCGGGCGCGCCCATCGCCGAGTGGTCGACCACGTGCACATAGGCGATACCCGCCTTGGAGAGCTCGTCGGCCAGCCGAGCGTAGGTGGCGTCGACCTCGGGGTAGGGGGTCATTCCGCTGCCGACACCGTACGGAGAGAGACGGATGCCGATCTTCTCCTTTCCGATGGCGCTCGCCATCGCTTGCACCACTTCGAGGGCAAAGCGCGTGCGGTTTTCGATGCTGCCACCAAACCGATCCGTGCGCAGGTTCGTGTGGGGATTGAGAAATTGCTCGGTCAAATAGCCGTTTGCACCGTGCAGCTCGACGCCGTCGAAACCGGCGCGGACCGCATTCCTCGCGGCGATTGCGTGCTCCTGCAACGTGAATTCGATCTCGGCGAGTGTCATGGCCCGGGGGCTCGGATAGTCCTGCATCTGCTTCTGGTCGGTCCACATCTGTCCGACCTCGAGCCGCACAGCGGAAGGCGCGAGCACCTCCGAGCCGGCCGGCATGTTGAGCGGATGCGAGACCCTTCCGGTGTGCATGAGCTGCGCGAACATCTTCGCGCCCTTGGCATGAACGCGTCGGGTGACCTCGGTCCAGCCGGCAACCTGCGCCTCGTTCCAGAGACCTGGGATTCGTGCATATCCCTGTCCGTTGGGAGACGGCGAAGTGCCTTCGGTCACGATGAGGCCGGCGCTCGCCCGTTGCTCGTAGTAGGTCGCCGCGAGCTCGGTCGGCGCGTGGTGCACGCCGGCACGGCACCTCGTCATCGGTGACATCACGAAGCGATTTTGAAGGGCGAGCGAGCCCAGGCGCGCCGGCTGGAAGATGGGGTGCGTCATCGGGGCGGGACCGTAGCATGGCGGGCGCCGCTGCCGCCGCTACGGAGGCGTACCGAGGAGAATGTTGTCGTAGTAGATCATCATGGGTTTGGCGGGTGCCACCAAGTAGTTGAGCCCAGTCTGGATGAAGATCCCTTGGCCGTTCGGATCAGGATTCTTCATATGCTGGTTGGTGACGACGGGGATCCCATTGTACGAGAGCGATATCGTATGGTTGGCGAAGTCGAACACGCAGTCGACGTCGGTCCAGGCGTCGAGAACCGGCGGAAGCGCGGCCGCGTAAGTCGCGTGCTCCGTTCCGCCGTCCGCAAGCTTGGTCGACTCGACGAAGCTGGCGCCGTTCTGTTGAAGGTCGAGCTCCGCGGCCCAGGTGCCGTCCCGATACGACGCGCGAAACAGGCTGACGTATCCCGCGTTCGGATCGTAATCGACGATCTTCAATGCAAATCCGAGCTCGACTTTGGCGTGATACGAAAGGATGTCATTGAATTGCTCGTCCTGCGACGGAGCCCCGGCGTCGAGCGAAGGCGTCGACAGGAGAAGGGCGCTCGGGGGCGAGCCAGGGGCAAAGTCCGCCGACGTCACGGTCGCGAAATGGCCGGAGTAATAGTGGTTCGAAAAGCCTGTCTGGGGCGGCTTTCCGTCGTCGAAATCATGGCAATCGACCGTAGTGGTGGAGGCGTGCGACGCGCACCAGCCACCCGCGTCGTTGCCGTTCACGCTGCCCGCTGCGTCCGCGTATGCGTCCAGGCTGCCGCCCCCCATCTCTGCATCCGGGCGGGATGTGCTGTCCCCGAGCCCGGAGGACGCATCATGCGGTCCGGCTCCGCCATCCAGACGGCCTGGCGGCGTGGCTGCGCCGTCGGGAGAGCTCGCTCCGCGCCCCGGATGACCCTGGCCTCCGGCCGGAGGCGCCTGAATCTGCGCCGAATCGACGCTCGATCCCGAATCGTCGGCTGCCGCGCCGACACTCTCGGCGGCGGCCGCGTTGTCGAATTCGCCGAGACCGGCGACGACGTTGCATCCCATCGAGGAGACACTGGCCGCGGCGACGACCAGCGCGCAGACCTCGGCCCGCAGGGATGTCGCCAAAGCACCCGGTCCGCGTGTCATTCGAACCGACCCGCGATCGAGATGCTCGCTTGCTGCGGGGAGACGGCTGGGGCAACGACCGGAAAGTGCGTTGCGGCCGCCGGCGTCGTGCTCGCACGAGAGCCGTTGACGATCCACATGTAGCCGGTCGCGATGGCTGCGGCCAATCCGACGCCGAAAGCGATCGTGGACCCCGTCGCATACGTTCGCGCTCGATCGATGTCGTCGAGCCCTCCCGCGAAGCATTGGTTATTGGGGCACGCCGCTCGGGCCGCGTCACGGGCGTTGAGCGTGAGCGCGCCGAACAACGAGCCGACGACGAGGCCGGCGCCCGCTAGGCCGGCCGCGCTCCACGTGAGGACGGGAGAGATCGAAACGCCGGAGGTGGGCTCGGGGGGCTCCTTCTTCGATTCGAGTGACGGCTCCGAGGGCTCGTTCTTCGATTCGGCAGACGCCGCGGGCCGGTCCGCGGGCCCGATGGCGACGGGCGAGGGAATCAACGGTGGTACGTCGACGGTCAACGCCGCGTGGTCCGCCGGTACGGTGACCCTGGTGCGCCATGCGTAGTGCCCGGGCGCCCTCGCTTCAATCCAATGTTCGCCGGGGTCGAGCGGGAGGGGGGTTGCCATGGGGGCTGTCACCACGAGAGCTCCTTCATCCACCCGGACCTCGATTCCGGCGGTGATCGCCGCGCGGATGATGACGGTCGACAGCTTTCCCTCGAGCGCCGCGCGGTGCTTCTGCGCGAAGACAAGACGGTCGTTGCGACCCGTTCGCTGCGCCCATTCCGCCGCGGAGGAGAATTCACTCCAGGCCGACGCCGTTCGCCCTTGCCTTTCGTGGCATGTCGCGAGGAAGAGCAGAGTCCCGAGCGCCGGGTCGGCGTGGAGGCTCTCCGCGAACTTCGGACACGCCTCGGCGAGACGACCGGCATCGAGGAGCTGCGTGCCATCGCGAAAGAGCGCCTCCGCGACGGTCGTCGGGTCTGCTCGGGCCTGCTCGGCCGCAGCCAGCGCGCTCGCAAACGCGGCGAATGCGCAGGCAGCGACTCGGGATCGAGCGGCGAGCGTTCTTCCGAGTGCGGTGTCGTGCTTCATCGATTCATTCAAGCGCGCCGTTCTCCTTTTTTACTCTCGACCGCCAATCGCCGAGAGGTCCGATTCCGGCGTAGCCAATGCGTTTGCCGTGCCAGGCAGCGACGGCGTCGGGCTGCCCCTGGTCCGGGGCGCGCGCGAGCGCACGGGAGCGTGCGTCTGCGCGCGCCGCGCGGAGGCGTCCGGAGGGGGCAGGGCTTTCTGCGGCGCACGCGCATTGGCGTTCGGCGGCGGCATAGCCGACGCGACGGTCCACGCGGCGGGTGCCGTCCAGTCGTCGCGCGCAGGCGGCGGCTGCGGCGCGGGTGGCATGACGGCGCTGGCGTCCACGCGAACCGCCCGCCGAGCCGCGGTGGCCGAGCGAACCGCCACGACGACCGCGAGCGCCGCCACGATGACCGTCGCGATCCAGGCGACACGGCCGCGGCGGGACCGCGAGCGAGCGCCGCCGGTGCGAATCAGCGAAATGCCGCTGGGCGCGCCGGCGTCGCGCGAGTTGCGGAGCGGCGACGTGACGAGCCGGTCGTCGGACGGTTCGAGTGTGCCGGCCCGGAGGCGATCGGCCAGGACGCGGATCGCGGCTCGACGGGTCAGGTCTTCTTCTCCGACCTTCGCGACCCAGTCGCCGAGCACGCGCTGGCTGGCCGGCGGCGCGATCGCCTCGACCGCTTCGGCGAGCTCGAGCGCCGACCGATACCTGGCTTCGGGGGATCGCGCCAACGCCTTCATGATGACCGCCGCGACCTGCGGCGACACGTTGGGATTCACGCTGCGCGGAGACGTCGTCGGTCCGTTGGCGACCCGCGTCATGATCAACGCGGGGCCTTTGCCCGGGAACAAGCGCCGCCCCGTCATGATTTCCCACATGACGACGCCGAGCGAATAGACGTCGGCCGCGCGGTCCAGTCCGACGCCGAGCAGCTGCTCGGGTGCCATGTACCCGATCTTGCCGCGGACGTGGCCCGTCCGCGTGTGTTGAACGCACTCCGCCGCCTTGGCGATGCCGAAGTCGAGCACCCGTGCGAGCCCGTCGACACCGACGAGAATATTTTGCGGAGATATGTCGCGATGAACGATGCGGAGGTTCTTGCCGTGGTCGTCGACCGCCTCGTGAGCCGCGTGCAGCCCGAGCGCCGCACCGACGAGAATCGCCGAAGCGATCGGGAGAGGTACGGGGGCTGGTTTGCGGACCAGCTGATGGAGAGACACGCCGTGCACGTATTCCATGACGAGCATCGCGTCCTTGTCGACGGCGACGCAGTCCAGCGCGGCGACGACATTGGGATGCTGAATCCGTCCGACCAGCCGCGCCTCTTGAAAGAACATCGCGACGAACTCGGGCGACCGCGCAAGCTCCGCGTGCATTCGCTTGATCGCCACGATTCGAGTGAACCCCGATGCACTGCGCAGTTGCCCGAGGTGGACGGAGGCCATTCCCCCGCTGCCTAGCTCGCCGTAGATCGTATACGGGCCAACGCGCTCGGCGTCTGCCGAGCTGCCCTCTTTGGCCACACGAATGCGATTGCTCCAGGGTTGTCTGTTAGGTCTCACGCCTCTTTCGTCGATGCATCTGCCGGGCCACTCGCATCGACGAGTCACCGATCACCCGAAACGCCGGCCCGGTTCTTCTCAGCCGCGGTCTTTCAACGGGCGCGCGAAACCGTATTCCGTCAGGCGGGTCACCAACGTTCGGCGTGATATTCGAAGTAGCTTCGCGGCGCGCGTCTGGTTCCCGCCGCAGCGATCCATCGCCTCGGCGATGCGGCGCTGCTCCACCGCCCGCGTGGCGAGCCGAGCGTCTTCGTGCAGGCCGATGTCCGACACGAGCCCGACGTGCTCGACAACCGGATTCGGGGGTGGGGGGGGCCGGGAGAGTGGCCCACTTGCGGGCAGCCCCCGGCCGGCGAACGCGGTCGTCTGGAGCGCGACGTCGGGTACGTCGATGGCGTAGCCGGCGCACAAAGTCACTGCCCGCTCGACCACGTTCTTCAACTCGCGCACGTTGCCGGGCCACGCGTGGCTCTCCAAGAGGGAAATGGCTTGATCGGTGATTCGCAACGAGGGTCTTCCGGCGCGCAGGCACACTTCATCGATGAACCCTCGCGCGAGCGGAGCGATCTCGCCCTGTCGCTCGCGAAGCGGCGGAATCGTCAGGGTGATTCCGTCGAGGCGAAAATAGAGGTCCTGACGAAACTCACCGGCTTCGACGCGCGCGCGCAGGTCGCGGTTCGTGGCGCACACGATTCGGACGTCGATCGCTCGCGGTCGAACGCCTCCGACACGCGTGATCTCTCGATTCTCGAGGACACGCAGCAGTTTCACCTGCATCGACAGAGGCAGCTCCGCGATTTCGTCGAGGAAGATGGTGCCACCGTCGGCAATCTCGAACAGCCCGGGCTTGGGCCGGACGGCGCCCGTGAAGGCGCCCCGCTCGTAGCCGAAGAGCTCACTCTCGAGCAGGGCGTCCGGCAAGGCACCGCAGTTGAGGCGGACGTACGCGGCCGATGCGCGAAGGGAACGGTGGTGGATGGCATCGGCGAGCACGTCTTTCCCGGTTCCGGTCTCGCCGAGCAGGACGACCGAGAGGTCACCCTTTGCCACCAGGTCTACGATGCGATGAAGCTCGCGCATCCGGTCGTCTGCGATGACGATCGGCCTTTCGTCGGGCCTCCTCGACGCCGGTTGGTGCTCCGTCGCGTGGGACAGGGGCGCGAACCCGCCGTGGACGACCAAGACGGCCGCACCAATCGCGATGACGGTGCCCGGCTCCACGGCCACGCGCGTAGCCTTCGCGATGCGTACCCCTCCGACGGTCGTTCCGTTGGTGCTCCCGAGATCTTCGACTTCGACCCGGGAACCGCCGTGGAAGACCGCGTGCTCCCGGGACACGGAGTTGTGCTGGATGGAGATGTCGCAGGTCGGCGATCGTCCCACCGTCACGCGTGCGGTGAGCGGCAAGGCCTTCGAGACCATGCCGCCCGGCCACATCGCCACGAGGTGGGGATGCGGCGGCACGGCGACCGCGGTCCGATGCGTACCCGTGTGTTCGTCAGAGCGGATTCGCATGCTCGCCGGAGGCGCACGCCGCTCCGTACCCGGAGAGGGTGCATCCCAGGGTCCCACGGACGTCGGCTGTTCGCAAGTGGAGGGCGGCATGAAATCGCGTTTCTAAAGGTCAGTCGATATGGCAATAACTCGGGAATCCGGAGGGCAGGGTCGTGTACGTATTGGGCGCCTTGAACGGGTGATCCAAGAAGAACTTCAGCGAAACGGGTTTGAGCCCGGGCGCTCGTGTGCGGAAGAAGTCCACGTGGCTGCCGCCGTCGTTGCAGTCGACCGAGAAGCCGCCTTGCGCTTTGATCTCGGACTCCCAAGTCGCGCTTGCGCTGGCGAAGTCGATCCCGATGGCGTCGGATCCCATCGCCCCGTGCGCCGCGATCGCCGCCGGTACGTTCGACGGATCTTGCGCGGCCACCTTGTTGATGGTCGCGTCCCCGCCGGAGTAGCTGATGACGCTCGCGATGTAACCGGATCGCGCGTACCACATGTAGACAGTCTGGAGTCCGCCAGCGCTATAGCCGGCGGTGTGAATGTGTCGTGGGCTGATGCCGAGTTGCGGAATGGCGCAGGCCACGACTTGGTCGGCGAAGATCGCGTCGCTCTCGTACCACACCGCGTCGCCGGTATTTCCGGTGGGGTTACCGGTACGGCTCGACGAAATGAATCCGGCAATCATTCCGCCGGCGCTCGCCACGGCGTTGGTATCGAACGCGATCGGGACTTCCGAGGCGGGGCTGCTCCCGGTCCCGTGCCAATAGAGAATCAGCGGCCCGCCTTGGGTCCTCGACGATCCCATCCAGATCTGCGCCTGGATCGACCCTGCGCCGGCGGTCACCGTGACGGTGCTGCCGTTGGCGAAGGTGGGACAGGCTCCGCTTGCCTGAGGGAGCGTCGTCGGGTCCGAACCGCCCGCTCCCGAGCCCCCTCCGGAGCCACTCGAGCTGCTCGTCGAGCCTGCGCCCATCGACGCGCTCCCCGAGCCGCCCACGCCGGAGCTGCTGCTCGCACTCGCTCGTGTACCACCGGAGCCGCTCGCCGTGCCGAAGCCGCCGAACCCACTGGACGCGCCGAAGCCGCTGAATCCACTGGACGCGCCGAAGCCACCGAACCCACTGGACGCGCCGAAGCCGCCGAACCCACTGGACGCGCCGAAGCCGCCGAACCCACTGGACGCCCCCAACCCGCCGAGCCCTCCCGAACCGCTGCCGCTGCTGCTTGTACTGCTGGAGGCGGCGCTCGACGAGCCGGGGCAGGCGCTCGAAGTCAGTTGGTAACAAGTCCCCATACTCCCGGGCGTCGCGACGTAGCAGCAGTACAGGGCCGCATCTCCGCACGATGTCTGGCAGTCCGCGTCGGTCGCGCACTGGTTGCAGGCCGAGTCCGTCGTGCTCGCGGTCCCGCCGCCCGCGGCCCCGTTGCCGGAGGCCGTGCCCCAGCCTGGCGCGTTGCTTGCGGAAGGTTCCCCACATGCACCGAAAGACACGAGGGCTGCCAGAGAGGCGGTGGCGGTGAGCAGTTCGGTTCTCATAGGGGTGTCTCCTCCCGGAAGGCCTGGTTCGCGGCGCTTCTTGCCGAGCACTTTGGCCGCGTCGCTTCCGAAGAAGCCAAGAGCGAAGGGCGTGCCGTCCGAGCGATCGGGCGGGCGTTTCGGGTTCGGAGCGCAGCGCACCGAGTGAGGCACGCCTTGAGGCCAGGAAGGGCCCCCGACCGAGCATCGCGTTGCGCAACGGGAGTTCGCCGATTGCGCAAGGTGCGCGACGACGTTCCCAAGAGGTCCGTCTTCGCATCGGGACGGCACCGCCGGCATCACGACCGCTCGCTTGTGTCCATTTTGCAATCGAGCAGCGAGAACGGCCGGAGTCGGCGTGTTCGCCGCGGCGGTGCCGGGTGCTAGGCTTCGCGGGCCCGGGGCCCCCTTCCGTCATGAAGCAAGGTCGAACGCCACGAATGCTCCTGCTCGGAGCCGTGCTCATGGCGACGGGATGCAACGGCGGCATGGCGCCCGAGCCGCCGAGCCGCCGTTTCGTCACTGCGCCGGCGATCGCGGTGACCGCCATGCGGGGCGCGCCCATACGACGACTGAGGCGCCTCAGCAATCGTGAGTACGATAACGTCGTTCGCGATCTGCTCGGCGACGGCTCGCACCCCGCAGACGGATTCGTCGTCGACGTGTATCAGAACGGATACGACAACGGCTCGGCCGGACTCACCGTCCAATCGGACCAAGTCGCCGATTACCAGAGCGCCGCGGAAGCGCTTGCCGCGAGCGCCGTGCAGAACAACCTCGACTCGGTGCTCGGCGGATGCGACCCGTCGGCGAAGGGTCCGCAGGACTGTCTCGAGGCGATGCTCTCGTCGTTCGCGCCCCGCGCCTACGGGCGTCCGTTGACCTCCACCGAGAGCCAGCGCCTGCGGGACGTCTTTCAGGCGGAGTCACAGGCGAGCGGCTTTGCGCGAGGTGTCCAAACGGTTCTCGAGGTGATCCTTCAGTCTCCCCAGTTCTTGTACCGCTCCGAGCTCGGCTCGGCCGACGCGCAGGTCGAGGCCGGTTCTCCGGTGCCTCTCACGGATCATGAAATCGCGTCGGAGCTGTCGTTTCTTTTGACGGGCTCGATTCCCGATGCGGAGCTCTCGACGGCGGTCCAGGAGGGGCGCTTCGCCACCGTGGCGGACTACCGGCGGGAGGCGGCGCGGCTCCTCGCGAGCCAGGGCGCGAAGGATACCCTGCGCGCCTTTCTGCACGAGTGGCTGGCAACCGATCGTCTGGCCAGCCTGAGCAAAGACGTCACCATGTACCCGTCGTTCGGCCCGTCGATGGCCGCGTCGATGACCTCGGAGCTCGACCAGTTCTTCGACCAGATCCTGTGGGCGGGCACCGCCTCGCTGCGAGAGCTCTTCACTTCGAACCAATCGTTTGTCGACGCCGCGTTGGGACGGCTCTACGGCACGCCCGTGACGGCGGCGGGGTTTTCGCCGGTCACACTGGACGCGCAGCTCCGGCACGGCGTCCTCACCCGGGCGGGGTTTCTGGCCGCGCACGCCGCCATGGATAGCTCGGGCCCGATCGGGCGGGGGGTGTTCCTGCTCCAGTCGGTCATGTGCTCGCCGCCGCCGCCGCCGCCGCAAAACATCCCACCCGCGCCGCCGCCGAGCGATCCGTCCGTCCAGCAGCTGACGACCCGACAGCGCTTCGAACAGCACGTTTCGAACCCTCGGTGCGCGAGTTGTCACACCGAGATCGACGGAGTGGGGTTTGGCTTCGAGGAGTTCGACGGCATCGGAGCGTATCGCGATTCGGACAATGGTCAGCCCGTCGATAGCAGCGGCACAGTCGTCGGAACGGGCGAGATCGACGGCGACTTCCACGGCGCCGCGGAGTTGATCGACAGACTGTCGGGCAGCCGCGTGCTGGCCGACTGCTACGCGAGGCAGGCGTATCGCTTCGCGATGGGGCAGGTCGAGGAACCAGGCGACGACCTGCCGTGGTTGACCACCGCGTCGTCGGCCGACGCGAACATGACGGCCGCGTTGCTGGCGATCGTGGCCAGTCCGGGCTTCGCGACGCGCACGTTCGAATGAGCGAGCCCTATACGAGGTCCTCGATGTCACGCCTGTCGTTCAGCCGTCGGTCCCTCCTGCAGTCGCTCGCCGCGAGCTCCGTGACCCTTCCGTTCGCGCGCACGTCGGTCGCCGCCACGGCCGCGCCTGCGCCCAAACGGCTCGTGATCTTCATGCAAAACAACGGGACGCAGCAGCACAATTTCTGGCCCGCCGCCAATCTGAGCTCGCCCATTCTCGATTCTCTTTTTACGGATCCGAAGACGGGAGGGGACAACGGGCTCAAAGCGAAGACCAACGTCGTCAAGGGAGTGTACGTGCCTCACGATGCCAACGGCACGAACGGCAACGAGCACGACATGGGTTTTGCCCGGATGTTCACGGGAGCGAAGCTCGTTTCGGTGGGTGGCCAGCCCTGGGGCGGCGCTCGCTCGGTCGACCAGGTCCTGGCGCGGGCATGGGGCGTCGATTCACTGACGCTCGCCGTGCTCGCTTCGCAGACCGAGCCACACCCGAAGCCCGGGTTCGATCACCGGGAATCGTTCTCCTACCTCGACCCTGCGACCATCAAGCATCCGCGCAGGGACCCTCTCGAAGTCTACAAGTACCTGTTTCAGGTGAACGACCCGAACCTCGCGCGGCGCGTGAGCGTGCTCGACGCAGTGGCCGCGAATCTGGCCGAGGTCTCGTCGCGCCTGGGCCCAGGCGAACGAGCGAAGTTGGACAACCATCTCACGGGCATCCGCGAGGTCGAGCAGCGTCTGCGTTCGCTGCCGCAGTGTGCCGCTCCGATGGCGCCACCCGACTATGTGGCCATCGACCCGAGCTCCGAGGTGAATGAAGACACGTACATTCCCCAGATGATCGATAACATGATCGACCTCGCCGTGCTCGCGCTCAAATGCGGGATCAGCCGCATCGCGACGATGCAGTTCGGTTACTGCGGAGGCAAATGGCGGTTCGGCTGGAAGGGGATCGACATGAACTTCCACGACGACGTGGCCCACCACGACACGTCGGACGCCGGCAGCACCGCGGACAACACGGCGCGCGTCGTCCTCGTGAATCAGTATTATGCAAGCTGCGTCGCCAAGCTCGCGATGGCGCTCGACGCCGTGCCGGAAGGCGGCGGCACGATGCTGGACAATACGCTGGTCGTCTGGGCGAACGAGTTCGGAAGGGGAGATCACAGCCTCAGCAACGTCCCCATCGTGCTCATCGGCAAGGCCGGTGGGGCGATCCCGGCGGGCGGGCGGGTGATCGACGCGGGGCCCCAGGTGTTCAATCGTTTGGGCTGCACGATCCTCAACGTCATGGGAACGGCCGCGGCAGGCTTCGGCGACGTAGCCGACTGCGGCACCTTCCAGGGACTGCTCTAGCCTTGCTCTTTTTTGGTAACGGGGGTCTCTCTCGGCCGTATCTTCGAGCGTGATGTCTCGCACGGGCGCTGCCCTGACGTTGTGCGCGCTCTCGGCCGCGGGGACGGCTTGCAGCAAGAGGGGCGACGAGGTCCGGCTCGCACCCGCCGCCAGTGCGCTCACTGCGTCGACGGCAGACCCCGCGACGACCACCTGGCATGCCTCGATCGACGCCAAGAGCACGACCCGCGTCGACATGCCGGGGCTGAAGGAGCACATTCAAGGGGCGACGGCGGCCGCCGCAGGCGCGCTCGACGTCGTCCCGAGGGATCTGGGGCAGTCGCGCGGTATCGTGCGCGTCGACCTCTCGACTTTCGCCACCCACACGTTCGGCGACGACGACAAAGATGCCACCCAGACCAAGCACGCGCGCACGTGGCTCGAGGCGGTGGTCGACGGCAAGACGAACGACGAGATGCGTTGGGCGGAGTTCGCCATTCGCTCGATCGACAGCCCCAGCGCGACGGATGTGCGGACGGTGCCGCCCGCGAGGGAAGCGTCGGAGGACCTTCGCACCGTCACGATGACGGTGCACGGCGACCTTCTCGTTCACGGACACACACTTCCGAAGGAAGACGTGGTCGACGTGGTGTTCCACTATCCGGCCGGGGCGCCGCCGGGATCCAAGCCTTCACGAATCGATGTAACGTCGAAGGAACCGATGCGCGTGGTCCTCAAGGAGTACGACGTGAGCCCGCGCGATCCGGCGGGGCAGGTCCTCGCGTGGACATCGAGCCTGATTTCGAAGGTCGCTGAGACGGCGGACGTGACGGTGGCGCTCACGGCGACGCCAGTTCCTTGACCCGCATAGCCGCGCCAAAGCGACAAAGAGGAGGAGAATCAATCATGAAAGTGGATCTGTCGTTCGAGAGTTTCGCCGCCGTTCTCGCTGCGCTCGGGACCAGTGCCGCCATGGCCTGTGGCGGCGGTATCCCGCAGCCCGTACAGGCGAACGAAGGGACTCCCGGCACGGCCGCGACCGCCGCCCAGACGCCGCCGCCCGCTTCGTCGGCGGCCCCGGCGTCCCCCGTCGCGCCGGCCGCGCCGGCCGCGGGCGAGATGGCGTCGCCGGCACCCCAGCCCTCCGCCGCGCCGGTCACGACGACCGTCTCCGCTTCGGCGGCGGCCCCTGTGGCCTCGCCCCCGGCGCCCGCGACCGCTGCGGGAGCCGCTGCCGGCAAGACGACCGCGAAGAGCACGACGAAGGCCGCCCCGAAGCCGGCTTCCGCAGCGGAGGCGAGCTGCGGAGCCGGCACGTGCTCCGGCGACATGAAAAAGAAGATTCTGTGAGAATTGCCGGCGTCGGCCTAGGCCTTCGCTGGGAGTTCCTCGACGAGTTGGTGGACGCCTCGGCCGCGCGGCGGCTGCCTATCGACTTTCTCGAAGTCTCGCCCGAAAACTATATGCGGCGGGGCGGCCGCTACCCGGCCGCGCTAGACTGGCTCGCCGAGCGCTACCCGCTGGTGACGCACGGGCTGACGATGTCCCTCGGCGGCGTCGATCCCCTCGATGGGGTCTACCTCCGCGATCTCGCCGCGTTCCTGCAAAGGGCCGGTACGCCCTGGCACTCGGACCACCTGTGCTTTGGTGCCGTCGGCGGGCGAGCGCTGCACGATCTCCTGCCTGTCGCGCTGACGACGGCGACGGTCGGGCGCGCGGCCGAGCGCATTCGCCGCGCTCGGGACTCCATCCAGCTTCCGCTGGCGATCGAGAACGTGAGCTACTACTGGCACCCGGGCCGGGCCGAGATGGGGGAAGGCGAGTTGCTCGCGCGAATCTGCGACGCGGCGGAATGCGGGTTGCTGCTCGACGTCAACAACGCGTACGTGAACGCGATGAATTTCGGGCTCGACATCGACACGTGGATGCGCGCCGCGCCGCTCGATCGCGTCGTCCAGATCCACGTGGCCGGCCACGAGTGGTTCGCGGTCGACGAGACGGGGGTCGGCGAGAAGTCTACGGCCCGAGCTGCCGGGGCGCTCATCATCGACACCCACGGCGACGACGTTGCTGGTCCCGTCATGACGCTCCTCGGCCAGGTCCTGGCGCGCACGGGGCCCGTGCCGGTCGTCCTCGAGCGGGATCAGAACGTCCCGACGCTCGACGCTCTGCTCGCCGAGCTATCGCGCATCCGCCGCGTCTGGGAGGCGGCGTTCGGGTCGCGCCCCGACCAGGACGCCGCGCTCGCCGAGACCCGCCAATAGTCGGGCGATCGCTGCGAGCCCTCCAGCCGGCGATGCATGCCGGCCGCCGCACGCTTGCTCTACCGCCGCGCCCAGCGCTTCCCCCGAGAGCAGGCGCTCGAGGATCGCAGCTGCGAGGGGAGTGAGCTCGAGCCATCGCACAGCATGCAGCGCGTCGCGATACGCGAGGAGGTGAACCTCGCGGCGCGCAGGCTCGTCGGTCGCGTCTCGATCGGGCGAAAGCTCGTGCACCGCCCAGTCGTACCGCGCCATGCGCGCCGATTCGACGAAGGCGAGCGGCCGATCGAGTGCGACCGGTTCGACGCCATCGACCTCGGCCGATTCGGACGCAGCGACGGCAAAGTGGGCAAGCTCGAGGGACGCCAGGTCCGCTAAGTAAGGCGGTACGTCGGGATCGGACCGCCACCGTGGCTCCGCCCACGCGAAGAGCTCTGCCGGTACGTCGCGCAAGTAGTGGGAACGGGGACCCGCTCGGTCGAGGAAGGCCGCGAAGTCCGCGTCGAACCGGCCCGCGCACGCGACGTTCAGCCGCGCCCGGGTACGCGGCAGCATCCGAAGCACGATCGACGAAAGGCCGTTTCGGACGAGGCTGCGGTAAACGAGGAGGTTGCGCGGCGCCGAGAGAATCGCTTCGATGTCTTCCGCAGCAACCCCGTGGGCAGCGAGGAAGGGGCCCAGGTTGCCCGCGGCGTCGCGGTCCGCGTGGACGCCGAGGCAGGCGTTCGCGATGGCTCGCTGGAGCGCTTCCATCACTCGTCGAGCGTGAACGCGTGGTGCCCGCTGCCGCCTTCCGTCACGGCGATCGTCGCACTCCGCGGTTTGCCGGTGGGCGGGACGCAGTCGATGCGATGCGTGCCGGCCGGCGCTTCGAAGCCCGTCATCGGCGTCACCCCGCGTGCCACTCCGTCGATCGACACCGAGCACCAGCCGGGGGTCGCCGTGATCGAGAGCCGCCCGCTTCCCTTCGGCGCGCGCGCAGCCACCGGAAGCGAGTCGATCGAGATGACCGGCACTTCGCTCGAAGCGCCGGCGCTCGGCGCTGCCGAGGCCGTGCTCGAAGCGCTGGCGCTCGGCGCTGCCGACGCCGAGGGCTTCGGCTCCGCCACAGGGGCCGTCGACGCCGATGCCGTCGCGCCCGCGCTGGCCGCGGAGGCCAGACCGCTACGGTGAGACAACGTCGCGGCAAAGCCGATGGCCGCTGCCACCGCGACCAGCGCGCCACCGGCGATCGCGACCTTGCCGCGTGGCAAGCGTCGCACGAACGTACTGAACGCCGTGAGTCCGACCAGGGTCGCGTCGACGGGCTTCGCGCTCGTAGGCGGCAGGGTCGCGATTTGCATCGTGACCGGTGGGTCGGCGCTGGCGAGCCCGGGCAGGTGCAGGCCGGACCGCTCCAGCTCCGGCAGCATCGCCGTGATCCGCTCGCCGATGACGTCGAACGACGCGAGGCGCGTCTCTTTGTCGGTGACGAGGCAGTCGCGCACGAGAGAGCGCAGCGACTCGGGCAACTGGGGCGCGAGGTCGTCGATCCGTGCGGGCTGCTTGGTGGCGATGGTCACGATGAGCGCGTTGAAGTTCGGTGCGTCGTACGCGCGTCGCCCGGTCAGCCCTTCGAACAGGATCCCGCCGAACGCAAAGACGTCCGTCCGACCGTCGATGCCCGCCGCGCCCATCGCTTGCTCGGGGCTCATGTAATGCGGTGAGCCGAGGACAGTCCCGGCGATCGTCAGCGCGGTGTTCTGCTCCTCTTCGAGGATTTTGCTCACGCCGAAATCGAGGACCTTGGGGATCAGCCGGCCGTCGCGGTCCTTGTGCAAGAAAACGTTCGTGGGCTTGAGGTCGCGGTGGACGACACCGCTGCGATGCGCGGCCGCGAGCGCATCCGCGACGTCGCGCGTGTACATCAGGAACTCGTGGACGCTCATCGGCTGCCGCTGGCGGCGGATGGCCACTTCGAGGGACGCGCCGGTCAGGAGCTCCATCACGAGAAAGAGCGACCCGTCCTCCGCCTGCCCTACGTCGATTACTTCGATGATGTTCGGGTGGTCGATGCGGGCGCTGACCTTCGCCTCGAGAAGGAAGCGCGCGGCCGCCTCGGGGGTACGCGCGATCTGCGGGAGCATGAACTTGATCGCAAAATCGCGCTCGGTGAAGACATTGGTCGCCGACCACACGGAGGCCATCCCGCCTGTACCCAACAAGCGCTTCAGGCGATATTTTCCGGCAATCGTCTGGCCCGTCTCCATCACCCTGTTGCCCCGCCCGATCCGATCCACGCTCCTGTCGTACCCGATTGTCATTTCTCCCACGAGACGGGCGTGTGACCATTCAAAAAAAGTCGCCCGTGAGCACGGAGCGTAGGACATGCCGCCGGCCTCGCCCCAGCGCGCGTAGCCTGGAGACATGGCCTAGGCGACATAGGCCCCGATTCTGCGGAACCGCTGGTAGCGATCTTCCACGAGATCCTCGCCACTGGACGACTCGAGCGGGCGAAGCGCCTCGGCGAGGGCCGCGTCGACCAGGACCGCCGCCGCGTCGTGATCCTGGTGGGCGCCTCCCGCGGGCTCTTCGACGATCCGGTCGACGACCCCCAAGCGCAAGAGGTCCGGGGCGGTCATCTTGAGTCGCGTCGCAGCCTCGTCCGCGCGGCTGCCGTCTTTCCACAGGATGGAAGCGCAACCTTCGGGCGAGATGACGCTGTAGGTTCCGTATTCGAGCACCAGCACGCGGTTGGCGACGCCCAGCGCAAGCGCGCCGCCGCTGCCCCCCTCGCCGATGATGGTCGCCACGATCGGAACCCGCGCCCGGGCCATGGCCGACAAGCACACGCCGATCGCCTCGCTCTGGCCGCGCTCCTCGGCACCGATGCCCGGATAGGCGCCGGCGGTGTCGATGAACGTGAGGATCGGGAGCCCAAAGCGGCCGGCCATTTCGTACATGCGGAGTGCTTTGCGGTACCCCTCGGGATTCGCCTGCCCGAAATTGCGGGTGATCTTGTCTTTGGTGCTCCGCCCCTTCTGGTGGCCAACGACCATGACGGACCGGCCGCGAAAGCGAGCGAGGCCTGCGACGATCGCCGGGTCGTCTCCGAAGCGGCGATCGCCGTGGAGCTCGACGAAATCCGAGAGAATTCGGTCGACGTAGTCGAGCATGTACGGCCGGTTCGGGTGGCGGGACAGCTGGACCTTTTGCCAGGGCGTCAGCTCGGCAAAGAGCTCGCGCGCGAGCTTGCTCGCTTTGTCCTCGAGGCGCCTGAGCTCGGGCTCGAGCGCACGGTCGCTCCGCGCGAGCTCCCGCAGCTCGCGTACTCGTGAGACGAGCTCGACGACCGGCTTTTCGAAGGGCAGGACGTAGGACGCCGCTCGCATGCTGGAAACAGGGGTCTTTTAGCCTACTTTGGCCACCGCGCTCGCCTTTTCTCGCACAACGTTGAACCGGCGCACGGGCCTTTCTTTTCCTTTTAGGGACCGCGCCTCGATCTCTTCCAGCTCGAAGCGGCCGCCCAACGCTGCCAGCGTCGCCTCGCTCACGACGATCTGCCCGGGAAGCGCGCTCGCGCACAGCCGCGCGCTCGTGTTCGCCGTGTCGCCCACCACCGTGTACGACAGCGCTTTCGAGCTTCCCACGTAGCCCACGACGCCGGGACCGGTGTGGATTCCGACGCCGACCGCGAGCGGCGGCTTGCCTTCGCCGACCCGCTGCCGGTTGAAGCGCCCGAGCACCTGCATTTGGTCGAGTGCGCATTGGACGCAGCGCACGGGGTCGTCTCGGTGCGCCAGAGGAGCGCCCCAGAAGGCCATGATCCCGTCGCCCATGAACTTGTCGAGCGTTCCCTCGTACTTGAACAGCGTCTCGACCATCAGCTCGAAATACTCGTTGAGCATCTCGACGATCACCTCGGCCGCCGTTCCCTCGCTCATCTGCGTGAAGCCTCGGATGTCGCTATTGAAGATCGTCAGCTCTTGCACGAGCTGGCCGCCCTTCTTCACCTCGAGCTTGCCGCTGATCATCTGCTCGGCGACGTTGGGCGCGACGAGGCGCATGAAGCGGTCGCGCAGCACGATCTCTTGCTCGACCTTCTTGGCGAGGATCGTGTTCTCGATGAACATGGCCGCCTGCCCCGCGACCGACGTGATGACCTCGAGATCTTTCGGCTGAAACTGCGCCACCGACTCCGAATCGAGCCAGAGCACCCCCAGCACTTCTTTTTCGTTCTCATGCAAGAGGGGGACGACCATCGCGCTCGAGATCCGGTTGAGGATCATCGATTTGCCCTTGGAAGCGGCGAAATCCATCGATGCGTCGTGCGTCAGAACCCCCGCTCGCTCGCTCGTGACATGGTTCAAGATGGTCGAGCTGATCGGGATCGGCGCGTCGCTCCCGTCGCGACGCCGGGCGGCGCGGGGATGAAGGGTCCCGTCGTCCTCGCGCAAGAGGATGACGCCCCGGTCGGCCTTGGTGAACTTGAAGAGCGCGAGGAGGATCTTGTCGAGCAGTCGGTCGAGCTCCCGCTCGAGCCCGATGTCGCGGGTCAGCTCCCACGTGATGCGCAGTCGCTCGTAGTCGAGCCGGAGCTGCTGCGGATCGTGCCCGACGGCGTCGAAGGGGAGGAAGCCCTTCGTGTGGGCGGCGATTTGGGTGCCGATCGATCGGGCCGCGTCGAGGACGTCGACCCGCGTCCCTCCGAAGTTGGGCGGTCGGCTGAAGGCCGCGCTCGCGGGTGTGACGGCCGACGGCGCAACGAGAGGCGGCCCCGACCATTGGGGGGGGCCGCCGACGGGGCCGACGACCGGTGTGGCCTGGGCCGCGGGCATCCCGGCGGTGGAGGGAACGCCGCGCCCCGACGCCGGTTGAGGGCGACCGGCGGGCGCCACGTGTTGCACCGCACCCGGGCCCAGGGCAGGTGGGGGCGGGGAGGCCCCAGAGCCGTCGTCGTACCGCGCGCGGGTCGAGCCGAGGGCGATCTCGTCGCCGTGCTTGAGCGCCGTTTCGCCGCGGACGCGCTCTCCGTTGACGTAGGTTCCGTTCAGGCTTCCGAGATCGCGGAGCACGAATCGGCCGTCGCGCTGCTCCACGATGCAGTGCTCCTTCGATACGATCTTGTCGAGGAGCTGGATCGTGTTGTTCGGGTGGCGCCCGAGGCTGTTGATTGGGCGGAGCTCGATCGCCTGCTGTCCTTCGGCGGTTGCAAGGATCAGCTTCGCCATGCGGAGGGGTCCATGCTAGCGCGGCCCGTCCTTCGGGGACAGACAGAAGGCTGGTGTCTTCCGGCCGATCCCTTCGCGATCCCGCCGTCGGGGGTCGTCGCCCTACATGAGTAGGGCTCCTCGCCCCGCCGGCGGCCTCGCTCGGTCTCGACCGGAAGACACCAGCCTTCCACTTGCACCTCCGAGCTGCGACCGAGAGCACCGAAGACGGGGCCCTTATCTTGAGCTTCGCGACCGGGATCCGGAGCGAATGGAGGCGACCGTGAGCTTCTCAACCGCGACCCAGAGCTTCGCGACCGGGATTCGGGACCGAATGGCTCGGGCGTCCCCTGGAGCGGGGCTCCGGGCGAGACAAGTGCTAAGAGTTTGTGAATACCGAGCATTCGCGCGGTAGACACGCACCGATGCCCAACCGCCGACCGAGAGCACGAACGCCGCGAACAAAGGGTGAACCCAGCATCGCGCCCGGCGGCCTGCGAGAGGGCACGCTTCCGGCCTTGCCCGGGCACGGCCAGCACCGGATCGACCGCTCGCCCGTGCGTCCGGGAAACGGCGAGAGGCTCAAGCCGTGGAGCGAATCGCGGGACGGCGCGCCCGCCGCCGCGGCGCGATCGCTCTCGACCTACCGCGTGCGCCCCGAAGACGTGGTCGTGCGCACGGATCCGGCGCTCTTGCCCGAGGCGCCGCGCGAGAGCCGAGGGCTGCTCGAGCTCGTGCCGAGCGTCGCGCGACGCGCCCTCGAGCTCGGGCTCTCGTCGCGCGAGCCGAGCTTCCACGTCTTCGTGGCGGCCGAGCCCGAAGTGATGATCGAAGACGACATCGTGCGGTACGCGGATCGCTTCGCCAGCGAACGCCCGACCCCGAACGACATCGTCTACGTCCACGATTTCGACCATCCCGAAGCCCCGCGTCCGCTGGTTCTCCCCCCGGGGGTCGGTCCCGCGCTCGTGCACGCGATGGACGCGCTCATCGAGGGGCTTCAGAGCGAGATCCCGGAGGTGGTCGAGGGCGAGGAGTTCAAGCGGGCGCACGCCCACCTCACCGGAGACCTCGAAAACAAGAACCGCGCGGTCATCCACCAGCTCGAGTCACTCGCGAGGACGCTCGGTTTCGGCGTGCGCTCCGTGCACGGCGGGGTGCAGACCTTTCCCATTCTCCACGGAAAGCCGGTGAGCTCCGAGCAGTTCGACGTGCTGGACGAGTCGACCAAGCGTGCGCTGACCGACTCGGAGGAGAAGCTCACGCGCGAGGTCGAGAAGGCCGCGCGCCTCGTCCACGCGCAGAGCGCCGGGTTCGAAGCCGCGCGCGAGGCGGCGTTCTCGAAGGCCGCCACCACGGTCATCGACAAGGCGATGAAGCAGATGGCGACCGACTTCGGCGAAGTCGGCAGCGACGTCCGTGCGTGGCTGGATCGGGTTCATCGAGCGCTCGTCGACGACTGGGATGATCTCGTCGAGCTCGACGAGGACGACCGCGAAGAGCGATCGCGCGAAGAGCGCGAGCGCGAAGACCCCGAGCTTGCCACGCGCCTCTCCCGCTTCAAGGTCAACTTGCTCGTCTCACACGAGCCGGGCTCGCCGGCGCCCGTCGTCTACGACACGAACCCGACGTACCCGAGCCTCTTCGGGTATCTCGAGCGGCGAGCGCGCTTCGGCGCGCTGCTCACGGATTTCACCCGCATCCGCGCCGGTTCGTTGCACCGCGCGAGCGGCGGCGCGCTCGTCGTACGCGCCGCGGACTTGCTGACCGATCCGATCATCTGGGAGCGGATCAAGCGGGTTCTCCGCGAGCAGCGCATCGGCGCGGAGGATCCGCTCGGTCCGCTCGGCTTGTACGCGACGTCGCTTCGCCCCATGCCCGTTCCTCTCCGGGTCCGGGTGGTCCTGGTCGGGTCGCCGGAGCTCTACGCCCACTTGCTCGACGCCGACCCGGACTTCGCGTCGCTCTTCCGCGTGAAGATCGAGGTCGATCCGATCATCCCGCGCTCCCCCAAGAGCCTGATCGCTCTCGATGGGTATCTCATGGCGATGGCGGCGGAGCGCCAGTGGGGCAAGTTCGATCGCGGAGCGCGCGCGCAGCTGCTCGATCTCGCGACGCGGCTTTCGGGCGATCGCGAGAAGCTCGCGCTCATGTTGTCACCCCTCGAAGAGACGATGGCCTTCGCCAGTGCGCTTGCTGCGGGCAAGGCGTTGGCGGGACCTGCGCAAGGCTCAGGACAGGGCGCGAGCGACGGCGCGGACCTCGAGCCGATGGGTCGTCCGTATCGCGCGTCGATCACCCCGCCGCAGGTCAGCGTCGTCGTCGCCGAAGACATTCAAGCAGCCTGGCTCGAACGACGAGAGCGAGCGGGAAGCGCCGAGCGACACATTCGGGAGATCACGCTTCGCGGGGAGGTCGCGCTCGACACGAGCGGCTGGCGTGTCGGTGTCGCCAACGGCCTGTCGGTGTTCAGCGCGGGCGACGTGGAGTTCGGGCAGCCGATGCGCATCACGGCCGTCGTCGGCATCGGGCGCGAAGGGATCATCGACGTGGAGCGCGAGGCGCAGCTCGGCGGGAGCATTCACACCAAGGGGGTCGCCATCTTGCGCGGTTACCTCACGCGCATGTTCGGGCAGGAGCGACCGCTCAGCCTCCGAGCGCAGCTCGCGTTCGAGCAGAGCTACGGAGAGATCGACGGGGACAGCGCGAGCTCGAGCGAGCTTTTCGCGGTCTTGAGCGCGCTCGCCGACGTGGGGATCGACCAGGGCATCGCGGTCACCGGCAGCGTCAACCAGCTCGGCGAGCTGCAGGCGATCGGCGGCGTGTGCGCCAAGATCGAGGGGTTCTTCGATTTGTGCAAGGCGCGCGGGCTGACCGGAACGCAGGGCGTGCTCATCCCGAGACCGAACCGGCCGCACCTCGTCTTGCGCGACGACGTGGCCGATGCGATCGCGCGCGGGCAGTTCTTTTTGTACGCGGTCGAAACGGCGGCGCAGGGGATCGAAATCCTCACCGGTGTGGCGGCCGGCGAGCGCGATGCGAGCGGGCGTTTCCCGGCGGCGAGCGTGTTCGGGCGGGTCGAACGGCGCATCATCGAGATCGCCGAGAAGCTTCGCGAGGCCGAAGGACACTTCGCGCCGGAGGCGCCCGAGGTGATGGAGGAGACACCTCCGGGGGAGGGGATCGAGGGCCGGAAGGCCCATTCGAAGGGTCGGGTTTTTCGGAGGATCTAGCACTAGAGCCTAACGTAGAAGCCTGGTGATTTTCGTCGAGACCAAGCGATGCGTTCGGCGGCCGCGCGACGAATACTGCTGTATTTTGCGCGCGGCCGACCAAGCCAGCGCGCCGGTATCGGCGAAAATCACCAGGCTTCTACCGCGCGAATGCGCGGCGTGCGCGTGCGTCGAGCGCTCGAAGCGCGGGCTCGGCGCGCATTCCGGCTCTCGCGAAGAGCGCTTTGGCGCCGTGCTTCGCCGCCGCGAGCGACGGCCGTCCGGCCCGGCGGGCAAGCTGGAACGAGCGCACTTCGTTGACCACCCGCGCGACCGCGAGCTTGTAATAGATGGACGAGCGTGGACGTCGCAGCGCGAGATCGCGGTCGGTGCTCTCTTCCCACGGCCGCTTGTCGACGATGTCGTCGCGGATCTCCTCGTAGTAGGGCGTCCCTTTGATCGGGTAGGCGACCGTGATCGTGAATTGGTCCGGGTCCGACCGCTTCAGGTGCTCGATCGTCGCGTCGATGTCGGCCTCGGTCTCGCCCGGGTACCCCAGCATGATGAACGTACCGGTTTCGATGCCGTGCTTCTTGCTGAGTTGAATCATTTCGCGTACGCGGTCGACTTTGACCCGACGATCCATGGCGTCGAGCACCTTCTGCGAGCCGCTCTCCGCGCCGATCCAGACGCGGAAACAGCCCGATCGGCGCAGCAAGGCCACGGAGCGCTCGTCGAGCCGATCGGCTCGCGTGATGCACTCGTAAGGGATGGCGAGCGACCGTCGCTCGACCTCGGCCGTCAGCTCCTCTAGCCACCGGTGATTGATGGTAAAAACGTCATCCACGAACCAGAGCGAGTCGGGGTGGTACCGGTCGACGATGATCTGCATCTCGTCCGCCACCTTCTTCGGGGAACGCCGGCGGTAGCTCGCGCCGTACACGGCCCGGCTGCACCAGCGGCAGCTGTACGGGCAGCCTCGCATCGTGCTGATCGAGACGGCGTTCGATCCGTGGCGCGAGCGCCAGGCGTCGAGGTACGGGGCGAGATCCAGCGCGTCGCGTTTCGGCATCGGCAACTCGTCCAGGCTCCGCAAGAGGGCGCGCGGCGCGGCGCGCACGACTCGACCCTCGGGGTCACGAAAGACGATCCCCGCCACCCCCGCGAGCTCCTCGATGGCCGCCGCGTCCTCCGAGCCTCGCGCCCAGGCGGTAGACACGAGCGCGTGCATCGTCTCCTCGCCCTCGCCGACGACGATGGCGTCGGCGCCGTGCTCGAGGAATTTCTCGGCGTGGTGGGTGACTTCGGGTCCGCCGAGGACCACCCGGGTGCGCGAACGTCCCGGCTGACCGCGGATGAGGCGCACCAGCCGGAGCACGTTGCGTTTCGTCATGAGGTTCGTGTAGACCCCCACAACGTCGGGCTGCGCCCGGAGGAGATGGGCCTCGAGCGCCGCCCAGGTCGAAAACGTGGTGTCGAAGACCTCCGCCGCCACGCCGCGCTCCTCCAGGTACGCCGCGAGATAAAGGATCCCGAGCGGCGGGTAAGGGCGCATGATCTCTTGTTCCTTGCGGTCTTCCGCGAGGAAGTAGGCGTGCGTGAGGAGGACCTTCATGGCATGCGGCGGGCGCTTGCTGTGCGGAGCGGAGTATTACGCGCGACGTCCCGTCGGGTCCAAGCCGGCGACGAAACTCGTGCGACGCGCCCTTCAGCCCTTCAGAGGGGGAGACCTTCGCCGACACCGTGGTAGGATGCGCTCGCTCCTATGTCCGAGTCTGTGGCGATCGTCCACGACTGGCTCACCTCCATGCGGGGCGGTGAGCGAGTCGCCGAGGTCCTATGCGGGGTGTTTCCTCAAGCGGACCTTTTTACACTCACGTGGGATCCCTCGCGACTTTCGCCCGTCCTGGCCGAGCGAAGGACGATCACCTCGCCCATCCATTGCGTGGCGCGCGCGCCCTTGGTGAGCGGTCGCTTTCGCGCGCTCTTGCCGCTTTTTCCGCTCGCCGTGGAGTCTTTCAATCTCGATCGCTACGCGCTGGTCATCTCCAGCAGCCATTGCGTCGCCATTGGCGCGATCGCGCCCCCGGCCGCGCTCCACGTGGCCTACGTTCACTCGACGCTCCGCTACGCGCGCGAGGCGCAGCGCACGTACGAGGCGAGCGTTCCGGGGGGTCCCGTCGGGCGCGCCCTTTTCCGCGGCACCGTTCACTACTTGCGCCGTTGGGAAGCGATGGCGTCCGCCCGGCCAGATGTGTTGATCGCCAACAGCACGTACACGCGCGAGCGCATTCGTGACTACTATCAGCGCGACGCGCTGGTGATCGCACCGCCCATCGATACGAGCCGCTTCGAGCGTGCGGCCGCGAGCATCGCGCCGCCCGATGCGTCCGCGCCATTTCTCATGGTGTCGGCGCTGGTACCGAACAAGCGTGTCGACCTGGCCCTGCGGGCGTTTCAGGGAAGATCCGAGCGGCTGTTGGTCGTCGGCGAGGGACCGGAGCGAGCGCGTCTCGAGGGGCTTGCCACGCCCAACGTGACTCTCCTCGCGCGGGTCGGTGAGGCCGAGTTGGCCCGGCTCTACGCGAGCTGCCGAGCGCTGCTCCACACCGGGGTCGACGACTTCGGAATGGTGATGGTCGAGGCGCTGGCGGCCGGAAAGCCGGTGATCGCCTCCGCGGAGGGCGGGGCGCTCGACATCGTCCGCGACGGGGAGACCGGTCTGCTCATCGAGGCGCCGACCGTCGAAGCGGTTCGCGCGTCGCTCGACCGCTTCTCGCGCCTGTCCGGCGCGTTCGAGCCCCACGCGCTCCAGCAGTTCGCGAAGCGCTTCGATCGGGCGCATTTCGAGCGACGGTTCGCGGAGGCGATCGAAGAGGGTCGGCGGCAGCGCCGCAACGGCAAGTCGAACGGCGTCCACGGCGCCAACGGCGTCCAGAGCGCCAACGGCGTTCACGGCACCACGCGGCTGATCGACGTTCCCGTCGTTCGACGGCCGGACGCATCGAGGGCCCCCGCCGGCCCGGTCGCGGTCAAGCCGAACGGACGGCACGACTCGAAGTGGCCTTCGATGGGGCGCCACGTCGCGAGCCACCCGCGCGCGGGACTGGTAGCCAAGCGCCTCGCGGACATCGCGCTCGCAGCATCCGGGCTGGTGGTGACCGCGCCGCTCATGGCCTCTCTCGCCGTGCTCATCCCCCTCGACTCGCCTGGGCCGTCGCTCTTCTATCAGCGCCGCCCCGGGCTCCACCAGCGCCCCTTCACGCTCGTCAAGCTGCGCACGATGGACGCGCAGGGTCGGGTCACCCGCTTGGGTCGCATCTTGCGCCCGCTCGGCCTCGACGAGCTGCCGCAGCTGTGGAACGTTCTCAAGGGCGACATGAGCCTCATCGGCCCGCGGCCCGAAGTCCTCGAGCGCGCTGTCCGCTACGAGGGAGAGCTTCCGGGCTACGGCACGCGTCACCTGATGCGCCCGGGGATCACCGGCTGGGCGCAGGTCAACGGGCTGCGTGGCGACGTGTCGATCGCCGAGCGGCTGGAGTTCGACATGCATTACCTGCGAGAATGGAATCTGGCGCTCGACGGCCGCATTCTGCTGCGCACCGTGTCGACGGTGCTGGGTGACACGCTTCGCGATCTACGAGGCTAAGCCGATGGCCTCGGGCCTGGGCAGCGAGCTGCGCGACGCGTTTCGCAACCTCTCCCTCAAAGGCGCCTCGCTCGGCCTCGAACGGGGATGCCGGCTGCTCGTGGGCGTCGCGGCCGCGCGGGTCTTGGGCCAGGCGACCTTTGGACGATTCGTATTCGCGTCGACGGTGACCGCGCTCTTGGCGCTGGGCACGGATCTGGGGCTCGGGGTCTGGACCACACGCGCGTTGGCGCGGAGCCGTGGCGATGGCGATCGGGTGGTTCGCGTGGGGCTCGCGCTCCGCGGTCTCGCGTCGCTCCCGTACGGGCTCGCCATCGCCGGGATCGCTTGGGTGGGGGTGCGGGGCGAGGAGCGGCTCGCCATCGCGCTCTTGGGGGTCGCCGCGCTGGTCAACGCGTTCGTCGACCACGTGGGCGCCGTCCTGCGCGGCTACGAGCGCTTCCCGGACGAAGCCCGTCTGAACGCATCGCGCGCATTCCTCACTGCCGTGGCCGGTCTCGTCGCCCTCACGGCCGGTCGCTCGCTGGCGGCCCTGTGCGCGGCTCTGGCGGCCGCCGGCCTGGGTGCCCTCCTCTACGGACTGAGCAAGCTCTTTCGCTTGCACCCGCTCCGAACGGAGTCTATGCCGGGCGCGCGCGCCGATCGGGCCATGGCGAGGTCCGCGCTGGCTCAGTCGCTGCCGATCTGGGTCGCGGGCCTCGTCTCGATGCTCTACTTCAAAGTCGATACCCTCTTTCTGCGGTCGATGTCCGGCGACGCCGAGCTCGGGGCGTACGGCGCCGCTTTCAAGCTCTTCGAGGGAGCGATGATCGTTCCCGCGATCCTCTTGGCCGTCGCGTTCCCGAAGCTCGCCCGCGCGCACACCGATGATCCCCCTGCGCAAGGCCGCCTCGAGCGGCATCTCAGTGTCGTCTTGCTCGTCCTCGGGCTCGTCGCCGGCGGGACTTGCTTCTTCGGCGCGACCCCGCTCATCCATTTGATCTTCGGGGCAACCTTCGGCCGCGCCGTCGACTCCGTGCGCGTGCTGGCGCTCGGGCTGCCGCTCCTGTACGTCAACTTCGGGATGACCCACTTCCTCGTGGCCCGCGATCTCGGGCGCGTGACCCTGTGGCTCGCGCTGATGATGCTGGCGCTCAATGTGGGCCTCGATCTCGCGCTCATCCCGGGAAAGTCAGGGCCCGGTGCGGCATGGGCCACCGTGCTCTCCGAAGCAGCGCTCACGGCGGGCTGCATCGTGCGTCTCAGGATGAGGGGGCCTCCGGCTCGCGCGCTGCCGTCAGCCCCAAGAGAATCCAGAAGAGACCGAAGAGCGGCGTGAACTCGAAGAAGTAGTCGAGCGCGCCGTGGACGAAGAATGCTCCCGCGGCCATGCCGCTGCCGAGACCAGCCAGCCGGCCGGCCGCGTAGTGGCGCCGCACAACGAGCCACAACGCCCACATGAGCAAGGCTAGGGACGCAAGGCCCAGAAGCCCCATGTCGGCGAGCGTCTCCAGATAGAGGCTGTTGGCGTGAATGCGCGTGTCCGTATACGGTCGACCGTTCGGCGCCGGCGAGAGCACGGCCTCGTAGCGGCGCCGAAAGGTGTCCGGCCCGATTCCGAGGAGCGGGTGCTCGCGCCAAAGGGCGATCGCGGCGTGCCACAGAGCGAGACGCGAAGGGGCCGGCGTGTCGAACACCGGCGGCGACAGGTCGGTCGGCACAGCCGCGTGTTCGCCTTCCGACGCTGTCACGTCGAACCGTTGCTCTGCCATCGGGTTTCCCCGCTCGCTGAACCAGGTGACGTTCTCCTGAACGACGTCCCACTGCAGGCGATAGCCTCCTGCCACGGCCGGCCCACGGGCCTGAGCGTGCACTTCGATGGCCGCTCCGGGCGGAACGTCCGTGGCCAGCTCGGTGCGCCGGCCCTCGAAGTCGTCTTGGGTGATCGGACGGCCGACCGGCAGCCAGTGGTAGGCGAGATACGTCGGCCGGTCTCCATCGTGTCGCCATACGATCGCGCCGGTGTTCCGGAGCGTGACGGTGGCGGTGAAAGGCTCGCGCGCGTGGATCGTGCGCGGCGTCGGGTCGGCGACGTACTCGACGCCGAACCAGTGTGCGTCGCGCCACCAGTGCAGCCGCTGGCCGAGGAGCGACCCCGATCCGGTCGCGGCCAATGTGAGCGACGACAGCACCGCGAGAACGCCCAAGACGCCGACGGCGGCGCGGCGCACCCCTGTTCCGGACCGCCAAACGAGCGCGAGCAGCGCCGCGCCGGCCACTGCCGCTCCCGCGAGCCCCGACCGCGTCGCGCTCGCGAGGAGCGCTTCGACGAGGAGCGCCCCGCCGAGCACGGCCAGGCCCGGGCCGCGCTTGGCGACGATAGGGCTGCACGCCCGGTCCTCTAGAAAGGGCGCCACCACCAGCAGGGGCACGGCCGCCTCCCAGTACATCGCCCCGATGGTCGGGTACGCGAAGACGCCGCTCGCGCGCGCCAGGCCGAACGTGTCGAACGCGCCCTCGCGAAAGGCGCTCCAGACAGACGCCGTCGCGGGCGCCCACGAGTCGAGGACGGCGGTCGCGGCCGACACCAGGGCGCCGGCGACCAGCGCCCAGAGAACGCGGCGGCGCACCTCGGGTGGGCGAGCGAGCGTTCGTACGGCGAAGAAGGCGAGGATCCCGCTCAAGCTTCGCAGCGCAAACTTGATGGCGGCGCCCCGATACGAGGACGCGTGCCACGCCGAGGCGAACAGCAGCACGGACCACAGCACCACCGCTCCCCCGAGCGCATCCGTTCGCAGCGCGGCGAGCACCGACCGAGGATGGATGTGGCCGCGAACGACGCCCGATGCCAAGACGACGCCCCACGCGGCCAACATCGCATAGAGGGCCACTTCGACGGTCGTGAGCTCCAGCGGCCCGACGCCCAAGAGCGGGAGCTCGAAAGGAAGGGCTAGCGCGACGGCGACGAGCAGGCCGCGCGCCATCCGGAGCTCGAGCGGGCTGGCGGCAGCCTCCCTCGACGTCGCCGGGGACAGCGAGGCTCCCGCTTGCATCGGCCGGCATGATGCACCAGCCGCCGTGCCGCGCGCCACCGGGGCAGGCCGTGAAAGTCCTGCAAAGTTATTTCGAAGGAGGCATCTTGTCGCTGACCGTGGGACCGTGGATTATCCACCGGAGCTGCGCCGTATGAGATTGGGCATCGAAGTCACGACGTGCACTCCGCTGCGGACGGGGGTCGGCTACTATACGGAGCACCTCGTGGACGCTCTCCTCGAGACCCGGGGCCCGGGCGACGACGTGGTGCTTTTCTCGAACCGCCCGCCCGCGCCCGAGCTCGCCGCTCGTTGGGCGACGCACCTTCACGTGCGCGGTCCGGGCGTGCGCGCCTGGTGGATGCAGTCCGAGGTTCCGCGGCTCCTGACCGAGACGCGAACAGACGTCGCGGTTTTCCCCAACTACACGATGCCGCTCGCCTCCCCGTGCCCCACCGTCGTGGTCGTGCACGACCTCGCGATCCTGCGCCTGCCCCAGCATTTCACCCTTTGGAAGCGCGTCCTTCTGCAGCCGATGCTGCGCCAGTCGGTCGCGTCGGCGGCGGTGATCGCGACCGTTTCGGAGGCGGCTCGCGGCGACATCCTCGCGCTCCTCGGCGTGGCCCCGGAGCGCATCGCCGTTCTTCCCTGCGCCGCGCACCCGTCGTGCAGGCCCGCCCCGCCCGACGTGGTGTCCGCCGTGCGCAGGAGGTACGGTCTCGAGCGGCCGTACGTCCTCACGGTCGGCACCCTCGAGCCTCGCAAGAACCTCCTGACGCTGCTGCGGGCGTTCGACCGGCTGGGCCCCGGCGCGGGCGATCGCGACTTGGTCGTGGTGGGCGGGCGCGGATGGCAGGATCGCAAGCTGGTGCGCGCGCTCGAGGAGCGCGCTGCAGGGCACCGGGTTCGGTGGCTCGGCTACGTGCCCGAATCCGACCTGGTGGCGCTGTACACGGGCGGCGACGTGCTGGTCCTCGCCTCCGCCCTGGAGGGGTTTGGGCTGCCGGCGCTCGAGGCGATGGCCTGCGGCACACCGGTGATCGCGTCGGACATCGCGGCGCTGCGCGAGGTCGGCGGGGACGTGCCTCGGTTCGTCCCGCCCGATGACGCGGGCTCCCTGGCGCGCGCGATCGAAGAAGTGCTCCACGACCGGGATGGCGCGGCCGCGCGGCGATCGGCGGGTCTGGCTCGCGCGCAGCAGTTCTCCTGGACGCGCACCGCCGAAGCCCTCTGGACGCGGGCTCGCAGCGCGGGGCCGACGAGGATTCGACCGGGCGCCAACGGTGCCGCGACCGCGCCCGAGGGAGCGTCGGCCCTTCCGCCTCCCGTGCCGCCGCCACCGCGGGGCTTCGGCGCGCGGGAGTGGGCGCTGCTCGCGACCGTCGTCTACGCCGATCTCTTCGACTCGCCGTTGCCGATCGCCCAGGCGCTGACCACGTCTCTCGGGTTCGTCTTCGATGAGGCCGAGCTCCGCCGGCTGGTCAAGACTCCCGCCCTCGCGCCGCTCGTGGCTTGGCATCCAGGCGGATACTTGGCGCTCACCGAGCGCGCGCACCTCGTCGACACCATGCCCGAGCGCGAAGAGCGGACACGCGCGCTTCTCGACCGCAACCGCAAGGCCCTGACCTTTCTCGCTGCGATGCCGTTCGTTCGATCTCTGCTCATCTCAGGGGGCGTCGCGCACCGAAACCCCGGCAGGAGGCCCGACGTCGATCTCTTCATCGTCGCCGCCCCTCGTCGCGCGTACACCGCGTACACGCTGATGTTTCTCGCGACGAAGCTCACGGGCAGGCGCCACCTCGTTTGCCCCAACTACCTCGTCGACGAGAGCGAGCTCGCGATCGCCTATCACCGTGATCTCTTCACGGCGCATCAGCTCGCGTCCTCGCTGCCGTTCTCCGGCCAGCGAACGTACGAAGCGCTCTGCCGCGCCAACGAGGCCTGGGTTCGCCGGTTCTTCCCCGCCTTCGCCCCGCGTGCGGCCCTGGGTCCACCACCGCCGCCGGCCATGCTACAGCTGCCGGTCGAGCGGACGATCGGATGGGCGGCGCCGGCGATCGAGCGAGTGCTTCGCTCAGCCTGGCGACTGCGCCTACGCCGGCGCTCCGCGGCGGCCGTTCGCTCCGACGTCGTCCTCGCCGACGGCATTCTCAAGCTGCACCTGTCCGACTATCGGCGCGTCGTGATGGACCGCTTCGGCGAGCGCCTGCGCGCGCTGCGCGACCGGCTCGATTCCGACGCGCCTTCGCCCCGCGCGAGCCTCGAGCCGGTCGCGACGTGATTGGCCTGGCCCGAGGGCTGGCGTCGCTGGCTTGCTGTGGCGCCGCGCTGCTCGTTCTGCTCCTTTTCAAGCCGGCTCTGCAGGCTCCTTTTCTCGTGCCGAAGTTCGCAGCGCTCGAGGTGACCGCGTCGATCGGCGTGATTGCCTTCGCGCTGCGACGCACGGTCGGTCGCGGTCTCCGATGGACGGGGTGGATCACGGCCGGCGTGGCGTTCGTGCTGGTCACCGGCGCGGTCGCGGCAGCCATCGCCGCGACGAGACCGGACGGCGCGCCCTACGCGGTCGCCGCGATCGCCCGCTGGGGAGGGCTCTTCGGGCTGGCGTGCGGGGCGAGTGTTCTGGACGACGCTCCCGGCGAACGCCGGCGCCTGATCGAGACGATCACGATTGCCGCGGCAGCCGTGGCCGCGCTCGGGCTTTTGCAGCACCTCGATGTGGCGCCGTTCCCGATCCCCGTGATCAGCAAGCCCGGCTCGACGTTCGGCAATCGAAACGGCGGCGCGGAGGCGATGGCGATGGCGATGCCGTTCGGTTTGGCTGCGGCGATGGGGGCGAAGCAGCGGGTGGTCCGCAGCGGAATGTTCGTCGCGCTCGCCCTGGAGCTCCTGTACCTCGCGGTTACACGCACGCGCGGCGCATGGCTCGGCGGAGGGTGCGGGCTAGCGATGGCGGTGTGGCTCGCGAAGCCCCGCTGGTCGCGCGCGTCGGTCGCCGCGGGCATCGTCGCCGTCGTGGCCGCCGGCGCGGCGGCGGCTCTGCCGGGCCGCTTCAACCCGTACGACGTCGGCGATCGCAAGCGCCATTCGGGCGTCATCCAGGTGCTGGAGGAGGGGTTGGATTCGCGCTCGACCGCGCTGCGGACGCGATTCGGGTTGTGGCGCCGGAGCCTCTCCATGGTGCGCGAGTACCCATGGTTCGGGGTCGGGCCGGGCAACTGGCCCGTGGTGTTCCCGCGCTATGCGGAGCCGGGCGCGACGCGCGACGGTGTGCTCAGCGCTTCGCTCGCACCGCGGCAGGCGCACAACGACTACCTCGAGCGGGCGGCCGAAACAGGCCTTCCGGGTCTGGCGGCGCTCGGCCTGTTGGGCGCGGGCGCCGGCGTCGCCGTTCGGAGGCGCTTGCGAACCGGCGACGTGGACACGCGCGCGAGCGCCGGCGCCGCCGGTGCTTCGATGGTAGCCCTCGCCGTCCTCTCGATCGCCAGTTTCCCGTTCGAAATGCCGGCCCCGATTGCGCTGGCCGGGTTGGCGCTGGGAATGGTGGCCGTCGACGCGCGTCGGAGCGAGGGCAGCGCCGACGACGTCGCGGCGCACGGCGCCAAGGTCCGCCCGGTCGCCTGGGCGCCCGCCGTGATCGGGCTCGCCCTTCTCGCAGGCGCCGTTGTTCGCGCGGAACGGAGCGTGCGGAGCAGTCGCTGGCTCGGTGCCGCAGAGCGGGCCATGAGCCGCGAGGCAGAAGAAGGGGGAGCGAGCACGGACGAGGCTTGGGATGCCCTCAATCACGCTCTTGCCGTGGAGCCCCAAGACTTCCGCGCGCAACTCCGCATGGCGCAGGTGCTCGTCCGCGAGCATCGGTCCGTCGAGGCGTCCCGTGCGGCGCTGCGTGCGCTCGACCTCGAACCGTACTCACCGAACGCATGGGGAGCGCTGGCCGCCGCCGAGCTTGACTCAGGCGACTACGAAGCGGCCCAACGCGACGCCACCAAAGGGCTCACGCTCCTGAGTGACTATCCCCTCGGGCTGGACGTGCGCTCCAAGGCCGCGGAGAAGCTGGGCCACACCGTGACGGCGCAGGCCGACCGGGCCCGCTTGGGCGACCTGGCCGCCGACCCATCGAACAACCATACCGCGCGTGAAGCGCGCGCGTTGCTGAGCACCGGCCGCTGAGCCGGCAGGGCGTCAGCCCTGGGTCATCGCGTCCGACGCGCCCTCGCCACCGCTGCCCGGGGCGGGTGAATCGCTGCTGCATGCCCACATCAGGGCGGCGACGGTCAGACTCGCAAGCAGGAGCCAAACCCGGTGGTCGGAGAGTCGCGACATGTTCTATTGCTCCTTGACGGAAACCATAGCCTCCCGCCTCAGCCGGCGTCAATGAGATCTTCGCCGCTCGGCCTCCAGTCGCACCCGCCCCAGCACCCAAGACCCGGCGTGACGCAGCTCGGCGGCGCGGCGAATGCGGCCGGACTCGAACGGCAGGGGCCGGCGCACCATGGTTCGCACCGCCTTGGCTCCGCGCAAGAACCGAAGCTCCGCGTGCACGACCCGCGACAGCGCCCGGTAGAATCGGGGCGAGAACCGGCCCGGTAGCAACGGGTCGAGGTCGCTGCTCTCGTTCCAGTTCCGCTTTTCCCCCAAGAGCGCGACGGTCTTCGCGTGGTAGCGGGTGCCGGGAAGGGGATAGCTGACCGAGATGCCGATGTCGTCGGGAAGGAGCTCGCGAACCAAGGCTCGTGTGGCCTGCACTTCCTTCCATCCCTCGCCCGTGTACCCGAACTGCAAGAAGAGCCCCACCCGCACTCCCTGGGACCGCAGTCGGCCGACCGCAGCGCGCGTCTGTTCGACCGAGATGCCCTTTTCCATGGCGTCGAGGATTCGCTGCGAGCCGGACTCGGCCCCCAACCACACTTCGCTTGCGCCGGCGCGGCGCAGGCCCCGGACATTCTCCTCGGTCATCAGGTCGGCACGGGTCTGGCAGAGGAACGGCGTGCGCACCCCGGCCTCCTCGACCGCCTCGGACCAGGCCACGAGCCAGCGCGACTTGAGCCCCAAGATATCGTCGCAGAACCACAGGTGATCGGGCGCGTAGCGCTCGCGCAAGAGGCGCAGCTCCGCGACGACGTTGGCGGGCGAGCGGCTATGGTACGTGCCGCCGTACACCGGCTTTGCGCACCAGTTGCAAAGGTACGGGCAGCCGCGGGTCGTCACCACGTTCAGCGAGAAATAACCGTGGCGGCGGCGCCAGAACGAGCGGTACCGCTCCATGTCGACCAGGTCCCAGGCGGGGAGGGGCAAGACGTCCAGGTCTTGAATCAGCTTGCGCGATGGGGTGCGCCGGAGCATGCCGTGATGGTGGAGTGCGAGGCCCGGGATCTGCGTGGCCGCGGCGTCGCGCAGCTCGGCGAGGTTGCCGTGCGCTTTCTCGAGGCCGGCGAGGAGCTCGCCCAGAGTCAGCTCGCCCTCGCCCACGATGACGAACGCCGCTCCCGAGCGCAGGTATGCCTCTGGGTCTTCGGCCGCGTCGTGACCGGCGACAATCACGGGCACCCCGCGCTCGTGGGCCTCGCGAATCATGTCTCGCGCAGCGGCGCGCATGCGCGACAGGCACATCTTGGTAAACCAGTTGAACGAGTCGTCGTAGAGGACGACCACGTCCGGGCGTTCGCGCTCCAGCGAGGGCAAAAACCCCGATGTGTCCGGGTCGAGCATCGGGTCGTACAGCGCGACTTCGTGACCGAGCTTCCGAGCGTGCGCTGCCGCGAACAGCGTCGCGAGCGGCGGGTAGGGCTTGCCGATGGCGTACTGCTTGGCGTCGCGGCAGAGGAGGTGACCGTGCGCAAAGAGGACCCTGGCCACGGCGAGACGGTAACGCGCGACGTGGCCGGCACGCAACGTGAGCGGCGGCCCGGTACGCCGCATTCCAGTCGTGCGGTGCGGCCTGCTCCCCACGTCGGGCGGTTCGAGGGTTCATGACGCGTTCAACCGGCTCCGTTTCATTCTTTGGAATCGAGGTACTACGCTGCCTCGTCCTATGCCGTTTCGCGAGGCCCGTCGATCGATCGCCGCCATCTCGAGCCGGGGGGCGTCGCGCCGCGGCGCCCTCGTCGCGGGCCTGGGCCTTTTTGAGCGCCTGCTCACGCCGGCGACTGCGTGGCTCCTCTTCCAGCCGTCCCTGGGCGACAAGATCGCCGTGGCTCTCACCCTGGCGGCGGTTTTCACCTTGCGTACGTTCACCCAGCGCTCTGCCTGGGCACGCACGGAGGCCGACCTCTTCGATCGCGTGATTCGTGCCGTACTCGACGGGCCGGTGCTTCGCGAGAGCGTCCTGCCGGATCAAGATGCGTCGGTCGAGCTCGGGCAGGGCGTTTACCACGCGGCGATCGCGCTATCGCAAGAGCTGCCGAATTTCGCGGCCGACCTGGCGGCATGCGCCGTGCTGTCGGTCGTCGTCGTCGCCGAGGAGCCGTCGCATCTGGTCATCGTCGCCATCGGGCTCACGCTCGTGGCCGCCCTCGGGTTGTTCTGGTCGCGCGGGCGCGTGCAGCGTGCGCTGTCGCGTGCGTGGGCGTCGCAGGAGCGTGTGTTCGAAGCATTCGTCGACGCGCTCGATGGGCGCCTCGAGATCGTCGCGAGCGGACATCGCGGCCGATTCGTGAAGGACGCCCACGCCCGCACCCAGGCCTGGGGCGCCGCCGGCGTGAACGTCGCGACAGCGACGGCGCTTTCGGGCCGGCTGCCGCTCCTGGCAATCGCGGCGGGGGTGGGTGTCGTCGTCGGGGCCGGCTCGCGCTGGCAAGGTCTGGTGCCGGGTAGGCTGGTCGACGTCGCGCTGTTCGCGAGCGTCACGCCGGCGTTCGCGGGAGTGGCGCAGGGTGTCCACGCTCTCGCTCGCTCCGAACGGTGGGTTGGGCTGGTCGCACGGATTCTGCAAGGGCAGGCGGCGTCGCCGCCGAACGTGCGGAAGGCTCCGGCGTTGCCCGCGTTGATCGCGTTCGACCATGTGTCCTTTCGCTACGACGTACCGGACGCTCCCGATGCCCTACACGACGTGTCCATTGCGTGGCGGGCGGGCGCCCTCGCGCTGGGGGGAGGAAACGGCTCCGGCAAGAGTACGTGCCTGCGGCTGCTCCTGGCGCTCGCGCCTCCGCGCACGGGCCGAATCGCGTTGGGCGACCTTCCGCTCGACAAGACCGACGTCGACGACTGGCGATCTCGCATCGCTTTTCTGCCCCAGCGACCCTACTTTCCGCCACGCACCGACGTTCGCCGCGCAGTCCGGTTTCTCGCCCCGGACGCTTCGGACGCGATGATCCGGTCGGCGCTCGGCCGGGTGGGGCTCCACGGCGTCGCCCTCGACGCACGGGTCGAGGCGCTCTCGGTGGGCGAGCGGCAGCGCGTCGCGCTCGCTCGCGTGCTCTGTCGGGACGCGGCGCTGTACATCCTCGACGAGCCGGACGCCAACCTCGACCGCGCGGGCATCGCTCTCGTTGCCGACCTGGTGCGCGAGCTTGCGGCGACCAAGATGATCGTGATCGCCGCGCATACCCCCGAGCTGCTCGAGGCGGCCGATCAAATCGTGGTGCTGGAGCGCGGGCGGGTGGTGCGCGACGAAGTGCGCCGAGACCCGCGTCGTGCGGACCGAGCGACCAGCGCCACAGTTCGATGGGCGCACGAGTGAGCCCGTGACGCGCGTGAGCACCAGTCGGGCCGTCGCCTCCGGGGTCCTCGCCGCCCTGGCCTGCGCCTGCGTCCGCGAGGGGAGGGTCGAACGGGCGTTCGACGGGCAGGTCGTGGAGGGTCGATTCATCGATCCTCGTGCGTACGCGGCGTTTCTTCGCGGCACGATCGCCGAAGCGAACGCGGACAACGGGGAGGCTCTCGCGGGGTTCGAGGAGGCGGCGCGGACCGATCCAGACTCCGCAGAGATCTGGACCCGCATCGGAGACGTGCGCTGCCGGGCGGACGCGCACGACGGGCACGCCGACGCGGGATTCTCGCGCGCGCTGGCGATCGATGCGACGTACGCGCGGGCGTGGGCCGCGAAGGCGAGATGCGCGATCGCGCGCGGGGACACCGCCGGCGCACGCGCTGCGGCCGGGCGCGCAGCGGCGCTGGACTCCACGGCGGACGCGGCGAGTGTTTTGCTCGCACGTACGGCGCCATCGCCGGGGAACGCGGTCACACGCGACGCGCTCGTGGCGCTGACCGTCACCGCTCGCGACCCGCCCGTCGCGTGGGACGCGCTCGCGAGCTGGGCGCAGGCGAATGGGGACGTCGCGCTCTGGGCAAGGGCGCTCGCGGAGCTCGTTCGCGTCGCCCCGGGCAGGCGCGACGAGGTCGCGCGAGCCGCCGAGCAGCTCGCGGGGGCGGGGGAGATCGCCCAGGCACGCAGGGTCGCTCTTGCCGTCGCGAACAGCGATCCGCGGCCGCTCGCCGACCACCCGCTGGCCGCCGGTCTCGCGCTTGACGAGGCGATCGCCCGCGGCGATCTCGCCGCGGTGAGCCAATGCGCGACGCGTGTGCGTGCGCCGCTCGACGAAGCGGCCGGACGCGCGCTCTTGGCGTGGAAACGGTCGCTGGCGCACGACCTCGCGTCGTCGGTCGCGCGCGCCGATCCAACCGCGTTGGGAGCGCATCTGCTGCTCGCGGCAAGCGGTGGGGGCGACCTGCTCGGTGCACTCCACGACGCGGGTGCCGGCAGCGCGGAGACGTCCGCGGCGGCGTTCATTGCGTTCGGTGTCGCGCTCGCGCATGCCACGTCTCCCGAGCACGCGCGCGCCGCGCTCGCGACGATCGCGCACCGACCTATCCTCGCCGGGGACGACCGCGTGGTTCGTCCGGCCGTGGACCTTGCGTCGCGCGGCTTGCTCCCGGTGGAGGCGCTGCCGCCCGATGGCGTCGTCGAGCTCGCGGCGCTTCGTGGAGAGGCGCTGCCCGAGAAGCTGCTGGGGGAGGCCACGCGATCGCTCGACGCCCGCCACGAATACCTCGCGCTGGCGATCAGCCGTCGGGACGGCGCACGCGCCAGAGAGCTCGCCTGGCGTCTTCGGGGCGCGGTGGCGGATCCGGTGGTCGCCGCGGCGTCGGCGTTCGCTCAACTGGCGTCGGGCGCACCGATCGCCGCCGGTGCGCCGCAAGCGTTGCTCGCGCGCGACGCGGGCGATCCGCTGCTGGCGGTCGCCACGCTGCGTCTCGCCGAGAGAGTGGGGGACCACGACGTCGCGCGTCGCGCCCGCGAGGCGCTCACGGCGTTCGGCGGCGGGGCTCCGGCGAACGTGGAGTAGAGGCGTCGGCAGGCGCATACGTGAGCGCCATTTCGACGCCTTCCACTCCCCCCGGGCGCACGTCCACGTTTCTGTCCGCTTGATCGAGAATGGCCGCTAAGCGCGCGCCGATCGTGACTCGTCCGACCGGTACACCGTCGATGCGAAAGTGCCCCTGCGTGTCGCTCACCGCGTGCAGCGGCTGGCGCAGGACGTAGACGTCGCCGCGCACGAACTTCTGGAGCTGGTCTCGCAGAGGGAAGAAGTCCGCGCGCGCGGGGAAGAGTTTCACCGGCTCTCCCCGTTGCTGTGGCGGGGCGACCATGACCGTGAGCAGCGGGCCTCCTTCGAGGTACGGCGCGAACGGCAGGATCGAGTCGTTCGCGATATCGAGCCGCTGCCCGAATGTGAGCGCAATCGATCGCGCCGGGTAGCCGCAGCGGGCGCTGATGGTCACGCGCTGCACTTCGCTCTTCTCGGGGAGGTAGCCGCTGTAGCCCGTCACGACGACGATCGCGTCGGCGAGCGGACGAGCCCCGTCGGCGCGCCGTGGCCCCGTGCGAAAGAGCTTGCCGTATGTGTCGAGGGCCGCCGGGCATGCCCGTACGTCGAGGCCCGGTACGTCGGGTGCGTCGGGGCCTCGCACGAGCACGGTCCCCTCGATGCTGCCGGTCGGCCCCGTATAAGGGGGGAGATTCATCGGGTTGACGACCGCGGCGACGCTCGCGCTCGGCAGGCCGAGTGCGTTGGGGGCGCCGGCGCCTGGCGGCGCGCTGCCCGCCTCGTGCTCCGGGTCGTTCGATCTCGGGGCGCTCCCCGACCGACAGCCGACGGCGCAGCCACACAGAACGACGAGCGCGGCTCGTCGCAAGTCACACGTTCTCGACACGCTGCAAGCCCCGTCAGCCGGGACCGAACGACGCGGCGCTTACGGCGATGTCCAGGTAGCGCCCCGGCGTCAGCCCGAGGATGAGCACGAGAACCGCGCTCACGAGCAGCGCCGCAGTGACGTATCCGGAGCGCATGGGAATCGCCACCGCAGCTCCGGCGGCCGGTTCGCGCATGTACATGTACACGAGAACGCGCAAGTAATAATAGGCCGCGATCACGCTGTTGACCAAGGCGATGATCGCTAGCCAATACAGCCCGCCGTCGATCGCAGCCTTGAAGACGAACCACTTGCCGAAGAACCCGGCGGTGGGTGGTATACCGGCGAGCGACAGAAGAAAGAGCGAGAAGGCAAGCGCGGCAGCGGGGTGTCGCTTGCCGAGCCCCGAGAGGTCTTCGTAACTGACCGCCTCGCGCCCGCGGCTTCCGCATAGAATGAGCGCGCCGAACGCGCCTGCGGTCGAAACGGTGTACGCCAGCAAATAGTAAAGCAGGCTCGCCCCCGCTTCCGCCGCGTTGGAGGCCAGCGCTGCCACGGCCACGAGGACGTAGCCCGCGTGCGCGATGCTCGAATAGGCCAGCATGCGCTTGACGGACTCTTGCCGCCCGGCGATGAGGTTCGCCACGGTCATCGTCAGCGCGGCGAGCGCCGCCATCACCGGCGGCCAGCCACTCGCCCACGACGTCCAACCGGGGTCGCCGAACGCGAGGAGCAGCACGCGCAGCAGCATCGCGAACGCGCCCGCTTTGACCGCGACGGCCATGAACGTCGTCGCTGGCGTCGGCGCTCCCTCGTAGGCGTCCGGGGCCCAGGCGTGGAATGGCACGGCGCTGACTTTGAAGACGACCCCCACGAGCACGAGCAGCGCCCCCACCACGAGGAGCGGATTGCGAGCCGCCGACAAGTGCGCCGCGGCGCCGATGCCGGCGAGGTCCGTATGCCCAGTGGCTCCGTACAAGAGCGCAAAGCCGTAGATGAGGATCGCCGCGGCGAACGAGCTGAGAAGAAAATACTTGAGCGCCCCTTCCGCCGATCGCGGGCTCGACCGGCGAAACGCCGTCATGGCGTAGGCGCCGATGCTCATCGTTTCGAGGCCCAGAAAGAGGCTCAGCGCGTCGCCCGCGGCCGCGAGGAGCATCGCGCCGAACGTGGCGAAGAGGAGCAGCGAATAAAACTCGCCTCGCTCGAGCTGATGCTCCGGCAGGTAGCCGCCCGCCAGCAGCGCGGCGATGGCGGCCCCGAGGCAAAGCAGCATGTCGAAAAAGAGCGTGAGGCGGTCGACGATGAGCCAGGGGGCAACCGACGAGACGTCGCCGATGCCATCGGTGCCGATCATCCACAGGGCGCCTGCGAACGCCGCGGCGGTGAGGAGAATGACGGCCGCGCCGAGCCCGAGGCCACCGCCGCGCGACGAGAGCGACTCGGCGAGCATCAGCAAGAGCGCGGCGACGCCGACGATGAGGAGCGGGGACAGAGCAAGAGCGATCGACATGGGGCCTCTAGCTCACGGGTTCAGTGGGGGAGCGACCTGCGGCGCTTCCGGTCGCCGCGGCGTCAGCTTGATTGGGCCTTCGTAGAACGCAGGCGGGGGATTGCTCTCGATTCGAGCCTCGACGTCGCGCTGCACGCGCTCGGCCGCGGCTTTGATTTGCGATAGAAAAATGTTCGGAAAAAGGCCGATGACGAACACCATCATCCCGAGCGGCGCCAAGCTCACGATCTCGCGGGGGTTCACGTCGGAAAGGTGTCTGTTCTCCTCGTGCGTGATCGGGCCGAAGAACATCTTCTGCACGACCAGGAGCATGTAGATGGCGCCCAGAATGACGCCCGCGGCGGCCCCTGCCGCCTGGATCCCGGAGAAGTGGCCGAGCGTGCGCGATGCGAACGTGCCCGTGATCACCATGAACTCGCCGATGAAGCCGTTCGTCCCGGGAAGGCCCACGCTGGCGAGCGTCGCCACGACGAAGAGCGCCGCGTACACCGGCATCGGCTTGGCGAGACCGCCGAAATCGTCGATGTGCCGCGTGTGGCGACGGTCGTAAATGACTCCGAACAAGAGGAACAGCATCCCGGTCGAGACGCCGTGGTTCACCATCTGCAAGACACCCCCTTCGACCGAAGCGGGGGTGAGGGCGAACAGGCCGAGCATGACGTAACCCAGGTGGGCCACGGACGAATACGCGATGAGGCGCTTGACGTCCTCTTGCTTCCACGCGCAAAGCGCACCGTAAATGATCCCGCCGATCACCGCGACGCCGGCGAGCTTCGGCGCGAGCTCCACGCTCGACTCCGGAAAAAGGCCCATCGAGAAGCGCAGGTAGCCGTAGGTTCCCATCTTCAGCATGATCGCGGCCAGGATCACCGAGCCCGCCGTAGGCGCTTCGGTGTGCGCGTCGGGCAGCCACGTGTGAAAGGGGAACATCGGAACTTTGATGATGAACGCCAGTGTGAACGCGGCCCACAGCCAGATCTGCACGTGCCGAGGCAAGACCAGTCGCTGTAGCTCGAAGTAATCGAAACTGAGCTGGCCTCCGGCCGCCCGCGAGTACTGGTACGCCAGGTAGATGATGGCGCCGAGCATCAGCACGGAGCCGAACATCGTGTAGAGGAAGAACTTGATCGTGCTGCGGATCCGATTCGCCCCGCCCCAAACACCGATCATGACGTACATCGGGATGAGCATCAGCTCCCAGAAGACGTAGAAGAGAAAGAGGTCGAGCGCGACGAATGCGCCGAGCATGGCCCCCTCCAAAAGAAGGAGTGCAAAGCACCAGTCTTTGATGCGCGTCTGAATCGACCCGAAGGACGCGTAAGCCGCGATCGGCGTGATGAATACCGTGAGCATCACCAGCCAAATCGTGATGCCGTCGATGGCGACGTGATAGTGAATGCCGAAGCGCGGCAGCCAGGGGACGTCTTCGTTGAAGTGGTACCCGGCGCCCATCGGAACGCGCAGCAAAGGCAGCGCTGCCACGAACGCCCCCGCCATGATGACCAGGGTCGTGGCGCGGAGCGCGGCGTGCGCTTGCCGTGGCATGAAGAGGACAGCGATCGCGCCGGCGAACGGGATCCACACGATCCAGCGAAGGACGTGCGCGGGCTCGGAAGCGATCGGTTCCGAGGTCTCCAGTCCGGGCCACATGCGAACCACGAAGAGCGCCAGCAGGCCGGCGATCGCGGCAAGAGGGCCGCGCACGTTCCATCCGTGATCCTTGGGCATCGCGGCGGCGACGGCGGCGGCCACGAGGACGGGGACGGCATTGCCGAGAACGAAGGCCGCCGCGACCGCGACGACCGCGACGACGCCGAGACCGACGAGCTGCGGCCCGCCGAACGGAGGCCGCTCGCCTTGCTTTGCTGTGACCGTATCGGCAGTATCCATTTCAAGTCCTCGAGTCTCGACCCGCGTCCCTGGTGAATCGCAAGCCCGTTGCCGTCAAAGCGACGACGTCGGCTCGTTCGGCCGCGCGACGCGGATCGTCTTGGTCCGTACGAACCCGAATGAGTTTCTCACTTCGAGGTGGACGTTCGCGCTCTTTCCGGGGTCGACGTGCACCTTGAGCGTCGTGTCGCCTCCGAAGTCCGGCTTCTCGGGCGTACCGTCGCCGTCGGCGTCCCAACGATACGCGTAGCCCACGCCCGGCGCTGCGGTCAGCACGTAGTCGCTGTTGCCCGCGTCGGCTACGGTGGCATTCGGGTGCGGAACCGTGAAAAACCACCCCGTGGCCGCGAGGCCAACGACCATGAGCGCCGCGTAGACGTGCACGACGCCGGTCTGGAAAGCCCGAAGCACCGTCCCTGTCGCCGCGACGACGAGCGCCGTCAAACGGGCGACGATACCGTCGACGACCCAGCGATCGAACAGCGCACTGGTCTCGGCGAGGGAGACGACCGCGCCGATCACGGTCTCCTCGTAAAGCTCGTCGACCCGCCACTTGTCGAGCAAGAGCTTATATAGCCCGGGCATCGCGGCCGCCGCGCGCCGAGCCGGCTCGCCCTTCTTCTGGATGTACATCCACCAGGCCAGCGCGGTTCCGAACACGAACGCACCGACGCCGCCCACCGCGAGCGTCCATTCCATGTGCTCGGCCCCAGAGCTGATCTTGACGGCCCCCTCGGTCGCGGCCGCAAACACCGGTGCGAGCCAGTGCTCCATCGGCGGCTCTTTAACGAGATGGAAGCCCGGGTTGAGGAATCCCGCGAATGCGGAGAAGGCCGCCAGGATGATCAGCGGTACGGTCATCTGCCACGCCGACTCGTGCGGGGGATACCCGGGCTGTGTGAGGTCGTCGTGTCCGTGCCCGTCGTCCGCGACTTCGTGCGACGCGAGAAGCGACGGCCGCCCGACCTTCCAGCCGCGGAAGTCTCCCCAGAACGTCAAGAAGTAGAGCCGGCACATGTAGAATGCCGTGAGGGTCGCCGCGATCACCGCCGCCCCGTAGAGCGTCGGCCCGAGCCACATCGGCGGCTCGAACAGGCGGAACCTCTTGAGCATCGGCGAATCGGCCATGGGGTTGACCGTGTGGTCGACGAAGGCGCGGAAGAGGATCTCGTCCTTCGAGAAGAAGCCGCTGGTCAGCGGCACCCCGATGATCGCCGCCGTCGCGACGGCGAACGTCGCGTGGGTGAGCGGAAGCCACTTGCGGAGACCGCCCATGTGCCGAACGTCTTGCGCCTTGTCGTCGTCGTGAATGCGCCCGTGCATCGCGTGGATCACCGAACCGGCGCAGAGAAAGAGACAGGCCTTGAAAAACGCGTGGGTGAAGACGTGGAAGAACCCAGCGGTGAACGCGCCGACGCCGACGCCCAGGAACATGAAGCCGAGCTGGCTGATGGTGGAGTACGCCAGCACTTTCTTGATGTCGTTCTGCACGAGCGCGATCGTCGCGGCGAGCAGCGCAGTCGACGCGCCGATGACGGCGGTCACCATCATCGTGAACGGCGACAGAACGAAGACGAAAGACAACCGGCAGACGAGGTAGATGCCGGCCGTGACCATTGTCGCGGCATGGATGAGAGCAGAGACCGGCGTCGGGCCAGCCATCGCGTCCGGGAGCCACACGTAGAGGGGGATCTGGGCGCTCTTGCCCGTGCAGCCGAGAAGGAGCAAGAGGCCCACCGCCGTCGCGGCGCTGATGGTGAACGGCCGGGAAGGCTGCAAGAAGTGCAGGAGCCCCGTGTACTGCTCGCCGCCCGGCGGCCAGACGTGCACCCGCCACTGCTCGCCCGGACGCACGAGGTTCGTGGCGCCGTTGGCGATGCCGTTCCAGTCGAGTGCGCCCGTGTAGTGCACGAGCAGGAACATCGCGCAGAGCAGGCCGAAGTCGCCGACGCGGTTGGCGATAAACGCCTTCTTGCCGGCCGCGGCGTTCGCTGGGTTCTCGTACCAGAAGCCAATGAGGAGGTACGAGCAGAGTCCGACGCCCTCCCACCCGACGAACAGAAGTGGAAGGCTGTCGCCGAGGACGAGGACGAGCATCGCGAAGATGAAGAGGTTCAAGTACGAAAAGAAGCGGGCAAAGCCGTCGTCGTTCTCCATGTACGACGTCGCGTACAGGTGAATGAGGAAGCCGACGCCGGTGATGATTAGCATCATCACGCCGCTCAGCTGGTCGACGCTGAACTTCACGAAGATCGGGACGCTCGCGTCATCGCGGCCCCCGGTTGTGTGCATCCACTCCCACGCGTTCCATACCAGCTTGCCGTGGGCTTCCTTTTCGTCGCCGACGATGTGGGCGAGATCGACGAACGCGAACAGCGCGGCGGCGAAGCTCACACCGACTGCTGTGAGCGCCATCAACCGCACGGCGGGCTTGCCGAGCCGCCTGCCCCACACTCCGTTCACGAAAGCGCCGAGAAGCGGCATCCCGAGGATGACCGCGATGAGGGCGTAGTCGTTCGGGGGGAAGACCGAGAGCATGGCTTGGGCGTCCTTCAGTTTCTCAAGAGGTCGGCGTCGTCGGACCGGACCGTTTGCCGCAGGCGGTACATCGCGAGCACGATCGCGAGGCCCACGGCGACCTCGGCCGCCTCGGCCGCGATGATGAAGAAGGCGAACACCTGCCCGGTGTGGCTCTGACCGGGGTAGGTCTGCATGGCGCCGGGCGCGAGGCGCGAGCGGTTGAAGGCGACGAGTGCGAGGTTCGCCGCGTTGAGCATGACCTCGATGCTCATCAGCGTCACCAGGACGTTGCGCCGCACGAGGAAGCCGACGCTGCCGATGATGAACAGAATTGCGCTCAGAAACACGAAGTGTTCGACGCCCATCATGCGGACCGCTCCTGGGGGTGGGCGCCGTCCACCTCGTGGCTGAAGATGCCAGACTGTTCGGCGGAGCCGACGGGGGAAGGTGGCGCGCGATGTGCGATCTCTTGCTCGCTGCGCGACATCGAGCCCGAACCTTGCCGGCCGCGCGCCACGGCGACGGCGCCGACGACCGCGACCATCAGGAGAGCGCTCGAGAGCTCGAAGGGGACGATGGCGTCCGAGAACAAGACGCTGCCGAAGGCGTCGATCCCGCCGAAGCCGGGTTCGGGGACAGGCATGGGCATGGTCCGGTGCGAAGCCGCGGCGGCCCGCGCGACGGCACCGAGCGTCCCGAGTCCCGCGAGGGCGAAGAGGGCCCCGCTCGCGGCCCGCACCGTGATTCCGCGCCGGTCGCTCGGCGTCGACGCGCTTGGTCCGAGCAGCATGATGACGAAGAGGAAGAGGATCACGATCGCGCCCGCGTAAACGATGAGCTGCACGGCCGCCAGGAACTGCGCGTGGAGCTCGAGGAAGAGCGCGGCGACGCTCAGAATGAGGAGCAACAGCCCCATCGCGCTCCGGATGGGGTTCTTCGCGATCACGACCGAGAGCGCGCCCGAGACGGCGAGCCCCGCGCATCCGTAAAAATAGCCTAGCTCGAGCGGGCTCATGTCACCTCCACGGCTCCACGGTCAGCCTCGCGTCCGCGCGCGTGCGCCCGCCGCGCACGTAGGCTTCGAACTCGGGGCGGAACTTCTGGAGGAAGGCGAGCGCGGGCATCGCCGTTCCTTCGCCGAACGCGCAAATGGTGTTGCCCATGATGCCGTTGGCGATCTCGTTCAAACCGTCGAGCTCTTGCATCGAAGCTTTGCCGTCGAGGAGCTTCTGGCACACGCGCTCGAGCCACGCGCCGCCTTCGCGGCACGGCGTGCACTGCCCGCACGACTCGTGACGGTAGAACTGCATCAGGTTCTGCATGCACCAGACCGGGTCGGTGCCCTCGGCGATGACCGTCACGCAGCACGTTCCGAGCATTGTGCCCACGGCCCGCATCGTGTCGACGCCAAGCGGCAGGTCGAACACGCTCTTGCCGTGCCACGGATGAAGCGGTGACTTGGGATCCGGCGCGTTGACCGTCTCCGAGGGGCGGAGCACGGGCGTCGACGAGCCGCCCGGGATGACGCACATCACCCCTCGATCGCCGAGGACGCCGCCGCCGACGTCGTAAATGAGCTCGTTCAACGTGGGGCCCACGGCGAGCTCGACGACGCCAGGCTTTTTCACGTGCCCGTTGAGGCCATAGAGGCGCACGCCCCCGTCGTTGATGGAATGCAGCGCCGACAACTTGCTGAACGCTTCGCAGCCCATGCCGAAGGCGGTGGGTACGCTGGCGATCGACTCGAGGTTGTTGACGGTCGTGGGGCAGCCGAACGCGCCCGCGTTGGCCGGGAAGGGCGGCTTGTTGCGCGGCTCGCCACGGCGCCCCTCGATCGAGTTGAGCATCGAGGTCTCCTCGCCGCAGATGTACGCGCCGGCGCCGGAGTGCACATAGACCTCGATCGGGAAGTCCTTTCCGAAGGGGGTCTTGCCGAGGTACCCCTTGGCGCGCGCCTCGCGGATGGCTCCTTCGAGGCGGGCCATCGACAGGTCCAGCTCACCGCGCACGTAGATGTACGCCACGTGCGCGCCGATGGCGTAGGAGGCGATGATGGCCCCCTCGATGCACGCGTGCGGATTGAGCTCCATGATCGTCCGGTCCTTGTGGGTTCCCGGCTCGCTCTCGTCGGCGTTCACGATGAGGTAATGCGGCTTGGCCACGGTTCCCGGCGGGGCCGCCTTCGGCATGAACCCCCACTTGACGCCCATCGGAAAGCCGGCACCGCCGCGGCCCCGGACGTTGGCTTTCTTCGCCTCGTCGACGACCTGCTCACGGGTCATCGTCGTGACGACGCGCCTCGCCACCTCGTAGCCGCCCATCTCGCGCTCGTAGGTCGCCAGCGACCAGCCTTCGGGCTTGCCGTACACGCGCGTCAGGTAATCGGTCCGCTTGAGCATCCTTTTGGTTTTCCGGCCAGTGGGTTGTGTGCGGGCGCGGTTTGCGCGGGCGCTTCAGTCCAAGAGCTTGGCGAGGATCTGATCGAGGCGCGCCCGGGTGAGGTTCTCGTGGTACTCCTTGTCGACCTGCATCATCGGCGCCGTGCCGCAGCTCGCGAGGCACTCGGCGGTCCGCAGCGTCACCTTGCCGTCTGCGGTCGTCTCTCCGCACCGGATACCGAGGCGCTTTTCGCAGTGCTCGATGACGTCGAACGCGCCTCGCAAGGCGCACGGCAGCGTGCGACAAACCCACACCTGATGCTTGCCCACCGGGTGCTGGTTGAAGAGCGTGTAGAAGGTCACGACGCCTTTCACGTGGGCGGGCGACACGTCGAGCCGCTTCGCGACGAACTGCATCGTCTCTTCGCTGATGTACCCCGCCTGCTCCTGGCAAAGATGCAAGAGCGGAAGGGTGACCGCCATTTTCGTCGGATATCGATCGAGGAGCTCCTGAAGCTTGCGCTCGCGTTCGGGGGTCAGAGCGAAGGGCATCGCAGGGCGGTCCTTGGGGTCCTTGGGGGGACGGCTGCGCTCGCGCGAGAGTCGCGAACGGACGCGGCGGGACAGATCGCGCGAAAACGGCGCGAAGGTGCAGAAACCGGCGCGAAACTAGTGGCGAGCGAGCACGGGTGTCAAGCCGTGCCGGCGAGGTGGCAACGGGTGGCGGGCGTCGCCGTCGATTGCCCCTGCTGGCACGCTGACGACAATTCGCTTGAGCGGGCCGATCGCGAACCGCTATGCTGAAAGAGCGCCCGCTATTGTTTGCTCGTCCGGGCACCCGCGAAGGCCGGTACGGTTTGGCCGCGCTCGCCGGTGCCCCGGCGGCCCGCCCGACGGAGGTTCGCTAGTGTTCTGTCCGAACTGTGGCACGCAAAATCCCGATTCGGCTCAGACCTGCTCCAAGTGCAGTTTCCACTTGAAGAGCGCAGCCGCGCCGAAATTCAAGGGGACGATGCTGATGATGAATCAGCCGGGCGCCGCGCCAGGTGCACTGCCTGCTCCTCCCGCTCCGCTCGCACCGCCGGGCCGACCGGGCGCGGCGGGCACCCCGCCCCCGCCCGGCGCGGGCTACGTACCGAGTAAGTTGAAGGGGACGATGGTCGGCGTGGCACCGATGGCCGGCGGAATCCCGTTTCCCCCACCCCCGGGCCCCGGACCCAACCAGACCCCACCGCCCCCTGGCGCTGGGTTGCCGCAGCCCCCGCCCCACGCCTCGCCGATGGGCGAGGCCGCGTCGGCGTTCTCGCCGCCCGTTCCGCAGCCCGGCGTCAACCCCCTCGGCGGCACGGTCGCGGCAGACGCGGGGATATTCGGCGCGCTCGCGGCGCAGCAGCCGGCTGGTGGCGGTGGCACCGGCGGGCATGCTCCTTATGGCTCCCCGCAGGGGCCGCCGCCAGGTGCCGCCCCCCAGGCGCCGGCGCCAGGCGCTCCCCCGAACTACGCCGCGTACGGACCTCCACCGTACGGCGCGCCCCAGCACAGTGGGACGCCGCAACAGTCAAGTGGGTACTCTCCGTTCGGGGTACCGCCTCCCCCGGCAGCTCCCGCCAAACCGCCCTACGGCGCTCCGCAGAACGCGTTCGATCCCCACGGTTCAGCGCAGCCCTATCCGGGCGGATACGGTGCGCCGATGCCCATGCAGCCGCCCGGCGGGCAGGCGGTTGTCCCCTACGGACAGCAGGCGGGCCCCATGGTGGGAACGCTGAAGTCCTCCGGTGCCCCCTTGCCGTCGCCCACGCGGCGGAACGCGCTGCTCACAATGTTGCTCCCCTTCGCCGTCATCTTCGGCGGGGTCATCCTCAGCATGGTCCTGGCGTTCGTCGTCAGCCCTGCGCTGGGGTCGCTCGCGTCGCTCTTCGTGCTCGGGGGAAGCGTCTGGTACCTCCTCCTCGCGGTTCAGATGACGAACGAGCTCAAGTCCGTCACCCACAGCGAAGCGCTGGCGTGGTGGCCGCTCATCGTTCCCGTCTACCAGCTCTACTTCATGTGGATCGTCGTGCCGCAAGAGGTCGCGAGGGCCAAGCAGATGCTCGGCGCGAGGCAACCGCCGCAGAACATCGTCCTTTACATCTTCCTCTGGCACTTCGCGCTCGCATCCGACTTGAACGACCTGGTCCGGTAAGGTGGTGAGGCGGTCGCCGCGCCCTCGTGGGTGCGCGGTCCGATCCTCCGGAGACAGAGCGGCCGCCACATCCGACGAGTACGAGTGCTCCGAGGAGCGCTCGTCGCGCGCGGGCACTCGCAATGTGTCACCCGCAGGTCTCGCAATCGGAGTACCGGGGGCTCGGGCCCCTCGACAGCCTCATTCCAGAGTTGCGCACCGCCTCGATTGCCCCACGCCTCGACGATCCATGCCAATTCTCACACGTTGAACCGGAAGTGCATCACGTCCCCGTCGCGGACGACGTAGTCCTTGCCCTCGATTCCGAGCTTTCCGGCATCGCGTGCCTTCGCTTCTCCGCCGAGCTTCACAAAGTCCTCCCACCAGATGACCTCGGCCTTGATGAAGCCTTTCTCGAAGTCGGTGTGAATCACGCCGGCCGCCTGCGGCGCCTTGGCGCCTTTGGTGGTGGTCCACGCGCGCACCTCGGGCTTGCCCGCCGTGAAGAACGTGATCAGGCCGAGCAGGTCGAAACCCGTGCGCACGACCGCGTGAAGCCCCGGCTCCGCCAGTCCGGCGCTCTGAAGGAACTCGGAGCGATCGGCGGGGTCGAGCTCTGCGATTTGGGCTTCGAGGGCGGCGCAGATGGGGATGACGCGAGCCCCTTCCTTTTTCGCATAGTGATCGAGCGCTCCATAGTGCGCGTTCTCGGCCAGCTTGCCGAGCGACCCCTCGTCGACGTTCGCCACGTAGAAGACCGGCTTGGCCGTGAGCAGGTGCATCTCCCGCACGACGCCCGGGGCGTCCGGGTGGTCGGGCGCGCGGAAGGTGCGCGCGGGTTTCCCCGTGTCGAGGTGCACCGCGAGTGCGTCGCAAATTTCGACCGCGAGCTTCTCGAGCGTAGAGCCGGACTTGATCATCTTTCGCGCCCGGTCGCCCCGCTTGGTGACCGTGTCGAGGTCTTTGAGGCACAGCTCCGTCGTGACGGTCTCGATGTCGGCTACCGGATCGACTCGGTTCTCCACGTGGACGACGTTCGCGTCGTCGAAGCAGCGCGCGACCTGAACGACCGCGTCGACCTCGCGGATGTGCGCGAGAAACTGGTTGCCGAGTCCCTCGCCCTTGTGCGCGCCTCGAACGAGCCCTGCGATGTCCACGAAATCGATCGTGGCCGGCACGATGCGTTCGGAGTGCACGACCGAATCGAGCGATCCGAGGCGCGAGTCTGGCACGGGGACGACGCCGACGTTCGGATCGATCGTGCAAAACGGGTAGTTCGCCGCCTCGGCCTTGGCGGAGGACAGGGCGTTGAAGAGCGTCGATTTGCCCACGTTGGGCAGGCCCACGATGCCGATGGAGAGGCCCATGATGTGAGCGAGGCCAGGTATCACGCGGGATCGCCATTCGCAAGGTCGTGAAGCGCCCGCTAGATCGCTGGTATCGTGAGCGGCGTCTTGGGCGACTTGGGCACATCTGGCGCGCGTGGCGCGTGCGCGGGGCGCACGGTCGCGCTGTGTGTCACGGGAAGCATCGCGGCGTACAAGGCGGTGGAGCTTGCGCGGATTCTCCGCAAGGCAGGGGCGATCGTCGTCCCGGTGATGACTGCTTCGGGCGCGCGCTTCGTCGGCCCGTTGACATTTGCCGGTATCACCGGCGAAGCGGTGATCACGGACATGTGGGACGAGTCGGTCGCCGGGGAGGTCCACGTGCGCCTCGCCGAACGCGCGGATCTCGTCGCCGTCGTCCCTGCCACCGCCGACGTCATCGCGCGCCTCGCGAATGGGCGGGCCGACGACGTCGTCGCGGCGCTCGTGCTCTGCGCTCGCGGTCCGGTGCTCCTGGCCCCGGCGATGCATCCCCGGATGTGGGACCATCCGGCGACGCAGCGCAACCTGGCGGCGCTGGCGGCGCACCCACGCCTGACGCTAATCGGCCCCGTGCGCGGTGAAGTCGCCTCGGGCGACGTGGGCATGGGGCGAATGGCCGAGCCGGACGCGATGGCCGCCGCGATCGACGCGGCGCTTTCGGCCGGCGACCTGGCGGGGGTGCGAATCGTCGTCACGGCGGGCCCCACCGTGGAGGACATCGATCCGGTGCGATTCATCGGAAACCGTTCGACCGGCCGAATGGGGTTTGCCGTGGCCCAACGGGCGGCCGCGCGGGGGGCGGAGGTCACGCTCATCGCAGGTCTGGTCGGACTGCCGACTCCGCACGGCGTGCGTCGTATCGACGTGCGTGGCGCGATGGCGATGCGCGCGGCCCTGGGGGACGCGCTCGGCGCCGACCTGTCGCGAGCCGATGCCCTGGTCATGGCCGCCGCCGTCGCGGACTATCGTCCGGCGGAGACGAGCCCCACGAAGATCAAGAAGGGCGGCGATCGCTCCTCGCTCGCGCTCGTGAGGAATCCCGACTTGCTGGGCGAGGTGGGAGCGGCGCGGTCGGGCCCCCGCCCGGTTCTCGTCGGCTTCGCGGTCGAGACCGAACGGGGCGAGGCGCTCGTCTCGTCGGCCAGGCGGAAGCTCGTCGAAAAGCGCGTCGACCTCGTGGTCGCCAACGAGGCCAGCGAGTCGTTCGGTCGTGACGACAACCGCGCGACGATCGTGACGACCGCCGGCGCCGAGCCGCTCGCGCCCATGCCCAAAGTTGCGCTGGCAGACATTCTGCTGGACCACTTGAGGCCGCTCCTGGGCGCTCGGTAGACGGTGAGTGCGCTTGCGTCGGCACGCGTTCGGGTTCACGTGAGTGGACATGGAACAGGAGACGGTCCCCTCGCGAGAGTGGGAAGAAGTCGTCGAGCTCGCCCGCCTCATCGACCACGGCGTCGCAGCACGGCAAGGGGTCGAAGGTGCCGAGGTCCTTCGATTGGCGCGAGCCGTGCTGGCGTTTCACGGGCGCCTCGCGAGCGGCCCAGTGGTCGCGCCGAAAGTCGATCACGCGAGCGACATTGCCAAACCGGACGACGTCGGAAGCGGGTGACCGCTCAACGCGGCGTGCACGCAGCATGCTGGGCGGCGCCGACGTCGGTGGTGACCATGCGACACGGACCAAGGTCAACCGCCGTGCAGTCCAGCGTGAATGGCGCGCCGCGCGCGCAGCCCGTGAGGAGGGTTCCATTGCACGACTCGCTGCAGCGCGCCGGCACGATGGCGCAGGGGCTCGTCCAGTCGAACGGGGGCGCGAGCGCGCCAGCCTCGCAAGCTGTGGCGGATTGCAAAATGCTCGCACAGTCGATCGTTTCGAGAAGGCCGCTCGGGCAGGAGGTGGCGACCCCGTTCGAGCACGTGGCCGACGGGTCCGGGGAGCACGCGCCCGCGTCGCTCTCGGCGGCGCAGGCCAGCCACGGCTCACTCGCGTCCGAGAAGAAGCCGACGCAGAACTGCCCGCCGCCGCTGGCGCAGTCGACCCCCAGGTCGCCGCCGTCGATGCACCAGTGAAGCTGCGCGCGTGGACGGCCGACGCATTCCTTTGCGCTGCAGCCCAGACCCCCCGATCCGGCGCACACTGCGCCGGCGCCGGTCGATGCGCACGTCTTCCCCCAGAGGGCGCAATTCTCGGCGTACGCGTTTGGGTGCGAAGGGCCGCCGTCGGCGGCGCATTCGAAGCGCACGTCGGCGTTGGAAATTGGAGCGCCGCTGCCGATCCCGCATGCCGTATAGCTCGCCCCGAGCTCGCACCGAGCAGGACCATCCGGAACGACACAAGAGTCCACGTCGCCGCAAGTCTTCACTTTCCAAAGGCAATCCCATAGGGAGCGGGCCTTTCCTCTGGCTGGATGGTTGGGGTTGGCCTCGCAATCGTAGGCGAGCAGCGCTTGGAACATACAGTCGCCAAACGCATTGCGGCCCATCGGACTCTCGCAGGCACCAAGCCACGCGCAGGCATGCTGGGCGCGCAGTCGCGCCTGCATCGGCGTGGCGGTGCACAGGTCGGTGGCCCCGGCGTCGGGGACCGCGCCGTCGCCGGCGCCCACGTCGAAGCAACCTCGAGCGCTCGCATCGATGGCACACGCCGTGACCACGTCCGCGGTCGAGTGGAACAAATCGAAGCATGCGGCGAGGCCGGCGCTCAAGGCCGTCGATATCGCGAGGAGTCCTGCGACGGTGCGTCGCATCTCAGAAGTGCCCTCGCACGCCGACCGCCGTCGGGCCGAGCATCCAGGTCACCGCCGAAGCGGAATCGGCGCTGGGCTTCGCCCAGAGCACAAGGGCGGTCGTCGCCGCCAGGAGGGCGCCGCCCCACGCGCCGGCCGCCGTGAAGTCCCATGCGCGGACTCGATTCTTCAGCCAGTCACACGCGTCGGCCGCGGGGTTGGGAGTCAGCGAACACGTGTGAACTGCGCTGTCGTGCTCCGCCCCGGCGATCAGGAATGCCGCGGCGCCCGCCCCGGCGAGGGCGACGGAGACGGTCGTCGCGACGATTGGCGCGGCGCGGGGGCGCGGGGCCTGGCTGGGCAAGGTGGTCGTCTGCGACGGGGACGGGGACGGCGACGGGGACGGGGACGAGGTCGCGCTCGATGGTTCGCGCACGGCTTCGCCCACGCTTACGTCGAGGAGCCTCGATTCATACTCTCGTAACGTCACTGCGGTCGTCGACGTCGCACGGCCGGGCGCGGTCGCCTCCACGTAGTGCACGCCGGGCTCCACTGGCCTCGCCGCATGCGTCGGACCATCGTCGATCGGCGCGCCATCGAGCGTCAGGGACACCGCCGGGAGGGGGGGCACGACCCGAATCGTCAGCCTCGGAACGCGCGGATCGAGCGCTGACACCTGCTTGCCCACGATGCGTAGGACATCTTGCGCGTTCTCGAGGCGGGCTTGATCCTCCGCGTCCCGGTAGTCGCTCAGGGCGCGAGCGAGCTGCCCCAGATGCTCCTCGCACAGGGCCAGATGATAGCGCACGCCCGCGGTGAGCTTTACTTGCGCGACCGCTCGTAGCTTGACGATTGCGTCCGACCAGCGCTCGCTGTCCTCGTCGGACTCCGCCTGGGCGAACAGCGCGCGCGCACGTTCGACCGGGTCTGCAGGGGCGGCGCGCGATGTCGACACGGCCAGCGCGCTCGCCAGCACGCCCGCCACTCCCACGCGGGCGACATGAGAACCAAGCATGGTCGCTCCCGACAGGTCGGAAAACTACCAAGTCGTCCGCCGATTCGCGATACCTTTCGCCGCGGGCCGATGGAGCCGCTCATATTGATTGCTCCGGCCGACGTGCGCGCGGCGTGCGACGCCGTTCGCGCGAGAGGAGAGCGCGTTGGCATCGTGCCGACGATGGGGTCGCTCCACGCCGGTCACCTCGCGCTCGTCGCAGAGGCAAGGCGTCGAGCTCGTTTTGTGGTCGTCTCGATCTTCGTCAACCCCTCGCAGTTCGGACCGAACGACGATTTCGCACGCTATCCGCGCGACCTCGAGGGCGACGTGCGCAAGCTCGCGCGGGCGGGGGTCGACGTCGTCTTCGCTCCGGACGCGCCCGCGATGTATGCGAACGACGACGAGACCCGCGTGCGCGCCGGCGCCGTCGCCGAGCCGCTGGAAGGAGCCTGCCGACCGGGTCACTTCGAGGGTGTAGCGACGATCGTCGCGAAGCTCTTCGCCATCGTGGGTCCATGTGCCGCGGTGTTCGGCCGCAAAGACTACCAACAGCTTCTCGTCGTGCGACGCATCGCGCGCGACCTATTTTTCCCGGTCGAAGTGGTGGGGCACCCCACGGTGCGCGAGGGTGACGGGCTCGCGATGAGCTCGCGCAACGCGTACCTGTCGCCGGAGGAGCACGCACGCGCCCTCTCCATCGTGAGGGGGCTTGACGCCGCAGCGCGGTGCTTTGCGGCGGGCGAGCGCGGCGCCCGGGAGCTCGAGAGGATCGTGCGGGACTCCATAGCACCCCATGCCGCCTCAATCGACTACGTCGAGGCGCGCGACGCCGAAAGCCTGGCGCCCATGGCCGGCGAAGTGAGCGCACGCACTCTGCTCGCGGTCGCGTGCCGCATCGGATCGACGCGCCTCATCGACAACGTGGTCCTCGGCGAAGACTCTCCACCCTTGGGTGGCTGACGGGCCTTCGCGCGCGCGCGCCCGGTCAGCTCGAGAGCTGCCGCGGCCACGTGCCCGAGGCCGTCATCGGATCTGGATTTCGCGAAGGTTGATGATCGTCACGCCCTTCGCGCGGAGGCGCACGTACCGCGCCTTCTGGGAGGGGAAGGCGGCTTCCCAAGTGACGAACGGGTCTGTGCGCGTGGCGATAGGGACGAACCGGCGATCGTCGAGGGCGACTTCGAGCGTCAGCGGAAGCCCACGATCGGAACAGCAATCCGCGCGATTGACGATCACGACCCTCCCTATGGTGCGGGTGGCAAGAAGGTCGACGAGCACCCAGGGGTCCGGCTGCTCGTCGGTGTGAACGACGAGGTCGTGCTCCCAATCGCGCTCGCCAAGCGTTCCCTCGATGGAGAAGCCTTCAAAGGCGCTGCTCGCGACCCAAGTGTACTTTTCCCAGGGCCGGGCGAGCGCGGTCGCTGCGAACGCGATCGTGGCACCCACCGTGACGACCAGCACGGAAATGATCCGCAGGGCCCGCCGCTGCGCTCGGAGAAGGCGTCGGTCTCCAGTGGCTTCGTCCACGAGAAGCGCCACGGCCATCTGCGCGCGGAGCAGCGCCGCGTAGGGGGGAACGGCCGCCGCGCCGAGGATGGCCACGACGTCGGGCGGGCAGGCTTGGCGGGCCGCTGCGCCCGTCGCCGGGGGCGTGCGGCCGATCCCGGCGGAGCAGTTTTCGAGGGAGTCGAGGGCGGGGTCTCCACAAATGGCGCGCGCACAGGCGACGTAGGCCTCGCGCAGTAGCCTTTGGCCGCGCGCCAAGGCAGGGCCTCCCGCCGCGTTGGGGTCGAGGGCGCGCCCCGCCAAGGTCAGCGCGCGCTTGCCGTGCTCGGCCGCAGCAGTCGGTCCAGCCATGCCAGCCATGAGTGATAAGCCTAGCGAATTTGCGCCGCTCGGGACGGCGGGCCTCCTCTGTTTCTTCTTCGCAGCGCTTGCGCTATTGGGCGTCGCTGGATGCACAATCGCGGCGGCCGGTTCGTGGTGCTCGAAGGAATCGACGGCTCAGGTACGACGACGCAGGTTGCGCGCATCGCCGACCGACTCCGGGCCATGCGGGTCATGGTGCGCTCCACGCGCGAGCCGAGCGACGGCCCGGTCGGTAACCTCGTTCGGCAAGTGCTGACCGGGCGGGTGGTCGTGCCTGGAGGGCGCTCACCGGGTTGGGCAACGATGGCGCTTCTGTTTGCCGCCGATCGCATGGACCACGTCGAGAGCGAGATCGTCCCGTTCGTCGCGTCCGGTGGGGTCATGGTGTCCGATCGGTACGACGCATCGAGTCTCGCCTACCAGAGCGTGTCCAGCGGCATCGACGCGAAAGACGCCGTCGAGTGGATCCGGTTGCTCAACCGAAACGTGCGGCGGCCGGACCTCACGATCGTGCTCGATCTGCCGCCTGACTTGGCCGCCGAGCGCCGCGTGAACCGGGGAGATGCCGCGCAGCTCTACGAACAAAGCGAGATGCAACGCGAGCTCGCCGCCTTCTACAAGAACCTCCCCAAGCACTTACCGAAGGACCGCATCGCGATCATCGACGCGACCGGCTCGATTGAAGACGTCCACGCTCGCGTGTGGGACGTGTACAGTCACGCCTTCGGCGGTTGAAGCTCGCCCGGCCGGAAAACTTGCGTTTCGACGGCCCGGCGACGATAGGTTGCCTTCATGCGCTCGCTCGTCTTGGCCTTCGCCGCGCTCGCACAGGGCCTCGGCGCCTGCGGCGGCTCTGCTCCGGCGCTCGCTGTCCCCGTCGCGTCGTCCCAGGTCGCCGTGACGTCGCCACCACCCCCGGCGGTGCCCTCCACCCGGGCACTCACGCGCTCCGCGGTGCGCGCTGCGATCACCAAAGGGCTCGGGGCTTTCTTGCAGAAGATCGAGCTCGACGACAAGCCGGTCCGTATCGATGGCAAATTCAGGGGCTTTCGCATCGCGTCGCTGCGCGATGCCGAGTTTTGGAGCGGAGTCGACCTGAAGCCCGGCGACGTGGTGACTCAGGTGAATGGGTTTCCCATCGAACGCCCCGAGCAAGCACAGACGGCTTTCGAGTCGCTCCAAGTGGCCGGTGAGCTGCGCGTCTCGTACGACCGAGACGGCGAGCCACGTGAGATCGTGTACTCGATTGTCGACGACCGATGACCTCGAAGCGCCCGCGACCGCCCGCGGGCGGCCCGGCGTCGTTCTCCTCGCCTACGCGGCGGTTTGCGTCGTATGGGGGTCGACCTACCTGGGCATTCGCGTCGCGCTCGAGAGCTTTCCGCCGTTCTTCATCGGTGCGGCCCGCTTTGTCGTGGCCGGTGCCGCGCTCTTCGTGTTCGCTCGTGCGCGCGGCGAACGGGTGCCGACCCGCGTCGAGTGGGGAGGCGCGCTCCTGACCGGGACGCTCCTTTTCGTCGTCGGAAACGGATTCGTGAATCTCGCCGAGCGGTCGGTATCCTCCGGCCTCGTATCGGTGCTCGTCGCGACGATGCCCTTGTGGGCGACCGTCTTCGCGCGTCTCTTCGGAGAGCCCCTCGGGCGGGCGGAGATCGCTGGAATCGCGCTCGGGCTGGTGGGCGTTGCGGTCCTGAACATCGGGGGCGACCTGCGGGCGAGCCCGTCGGGGGCTGCGCTGGCGTTGCTCGCGCCGATGGGCTGGGCCTTGGGGTCGATGGCGAGCCGGCGTCTCCCCGCGCCGCCCGGAATGATGCGGACGGCTGCGCCGATGCTCACCGGCGGTGGCGCCATGCTGCTCATCGGCTCCGCGACGCACGAGCATCTCGGTGCAGCGTCGGCGCGGTCGGTCGCGGCCGTGGCCTATCTTTGCATCTTCGGTTCGCTGGTCGGCTTCTCCGCCTTCTCGTACCTGCTGAGGCACACGCGGCCCGCGCTGGCGACCAGCTATGCGTATGTCAATCCGGTGATCGCGGTCGTCCTCGGCGTTGCGTTTGCCGGCGAGCGATTCGGCGTGACCAGCATCCTGGGCGCGAGCATCGTCCTCGTCGCCGTCGTCGTCGTAGCGCGCGCCCGCGCCGGCTAGACGAGGACACGACGCGGGGAGCCGACAGGAGGAGAGCTCCCTGCGCGAGGACCCGGTGGCATCGTGACCAGTAGAGGCTAGAGCTTGGCTAGCGCGGCTTTGTCTCGATCGGCCGTTGCGTCGGCATCGTGCGCTGCGCCGAACCGCAAGACGACGCCCGCGGGGGCATCGACGAGATGCTGCCGATCGACGCGCCCATGGGCTCCCCCGGCCGCATGCAGGGCGTCGAGTGCCTCCCCTATCCGCGTCCGCTCTACGAGGGTAAGGGGCCGGTCGAGCAGCCGGTCGTCCAGCGCGCCCAGCCAGATGGCTCCGGCTTCCTCATCGACCCGCCATACGGGTTGCAGGGCCGGATGGTCCGCGACAGCAAAGGCGCGGGCGCGGGCGAGGGTGTGCTCGGTGAGCGATACGCGCTCGATTCTCCGCTCGGTCCAACTATCCACGACCGTTCCGTCGGGCCGGAGCGCAAGGCGGTCCGCGGGCGGGGGTGGGCTTCGCGTCGAGATCGGGTGTCGTTTCACGGTTTCCGCGTCGACGGAGCGTGGCCAAGGAAGCGACGCCAAGAGGGCCCGGGCTTCGAACGCGTCGACCGGGCGAGCCAGGGGATCGCGGGCGGTCAGGCGCGAGACGGCGGCGTCATGTCGCGCGTCGAGCCCGCGGTGCGCTTCGCTCGGGAGCCGGCTCGGGCGATCGTCCGGACGCGGACGCTCACCGGTCAGCATCTCGCGGACCATCACTCCGACCGCGAAGACATCGCTGGCTGCGGTCACCGGACGCCCCCCCCTCTGCTCGGGACTCATGTAGGCCATGGTGCCGAGCCCCGCTGTCGCCGTGGTCGACAGATCGCCCAAATGCGCAACCCCGAAGTCGCCGAGGCGCGCGCCGCCGCCGTCGTCGAAGAGTACGTTGGCGGGCTTTACGTCGCGGTGCACGATTCCGAGTCGGTGCGCGGCCCCGAGCGCCGCGAGCACCGCGGAGGCAATATCGACGGCCCGTTCCGGCGCGATGGGTCCCATCTCCGTCATCATTCGTTCGAGCGTGCCGCCGTCCATCCAGGCGAGCACTAGCGCCGGCCCCTCGGGGAGGAAGTCGCGCAACGGCACGACGCTCGGGTGCTGAAGAGCCTTCATCGCCTCCACCTCGCGTTCGAAGCGCGCGAGGGCGTCGCGTCCGCCGCCCCGGTCCTCCCCGCCGGCAAACAGCTTGACCGCGACGCGCTCGCCGCGAACGACGTCCAGGCATTCCAGCAGCCTGGCGCTCGGTGACGACGCGACTTGGCGCAAGACCTGGTAACGGCCGAAGACGCTCGCCGCCTGCGCTGGCCGCGCAGCGGTCGCCGGCGCGTCATCCTGCGCCGGCGCCGCCGGCCCTCCCTGCAAGCGCGCGAGCTCCGTCGTCGCCTCGCTCGCGGCGCCGTCGAGCCCGAGCCTCTGCAGCGAGTGGATGAGCGGGACGAGCGCTTCGCGTCGCTCGGGCGCATCCGGGGGTACCCGCTGAAGCAATCGGACGGCCGCCTCCCATTTGCCGAGGCGGTCGAGCATCGCGCCGAGAGCGACCCCGACGCCCCACGCGCGCGGGTCGCGCAGCATCGCCGCCTGAAGCACCCGCGACGCCTCGACGGCCTCCCCGGCGCCCTCGAGAAGGGCCGCCGCGCGCAGCGCGTCGCCGCCGCGCTCCCAAAGGCGCGCCGCATCGACGTTTCGTCCGCAGCTCTCGAGCAATCGCGCCGCCCACGTGTACCGCCCGTGGTGCGCGAGGCGGGCGGCCACGCTCTGCTTTGCCGCCGGATCGCCGACGAGCGCGAGCGCTTGCTGGGCGGTCGTTTCATCGCCCGCGTAGAGCGCGAGCTCGATCGCCCGGGGACCGTCGCCCGCGCGCATCGCCTCCGCGGCGGCGCTGCTCCACTCGCACGCGTGCTCGTAGATCTCGCTCGCGCTGCGGGGGTCGCCCCGATCGCTCGCGAGTCGGGCGGCATCGACAAGGCGCTGCTCGCGGACGAGCCGGGCGACGTCGGGATCCATCGGCCCTATTCGTCGTCCTCGTCCTCTTCGGCCGGCGCCATCGGCGCAGACGCCATCCCGCGTGCCTGAAGCGCGGAGTCGACGTTCGTCGCGACGGCGAACGGCTCGATGGGTGCTTTGCCGCGCTCCAGAGCTGCCGCATCGCTCTTGGCGGCCAGATCGCCGAGGATGCCGCGCTCGCGATTGCTCATGTGCGGGCCACTGTAGTCGACCCAGAAGTAGCTGCGCGGGCGGACGTCGACGTGAACGAACTGGCTCGCCGGGTATACGCCGACTCCGACGAACCCCACCTCGCGTGCGAACCGCGCGACCTCTTCGTCCGCCACGCCGGGCACGATGATGTCCATCGCGCGTCCCTTGCCATGGTTCGATCGCGACGCTGGCTTCGGGACGCGATAGCCCGAAATGACGCTGATCTCCGGGACGGCGAAATGGGTCTGAATGCCGTAGACGAGCGACAACGTCCGCGGATCGATCGGATGCTCGTCGCCGCTCATCGCCCGGAGCAGGTACGCGACTCGATCGAGGTCCGCAGAGGCGAAGCCGCCGTCGTCGCTCGCGGCCGGGATCGCGATCGACTCGCCGCGGTTGACGGCGCTGAGCGCAAGCAGTGGGCGACCGCCTTCGTCGCGCTGCACCGCCTTGCTCGACGGCGCGTGCAGGCCGACCAGCGGTTGCTTGCCGGACACGTAGGCCACTTCGGCGGCGCGCTCCCGCCGTGCGGCCGGGGGAATCTTGCTGCGCTTCGCGCGCGCGGGGGGCTGAGCCATTGCACCCGCGGCGCTGGCGACCACGGCCAGGAAGGCAAAGGAACGGGCGAAGCGCGCCGCACGCATCTCGCTCAGCCCTTATCGACGGGTGTAGGGGACCGAGCGTGCGAAGTCGAAGCGAACTTCGCCGGAGTCGATTCCAGCGGCGTGCAACGGCTCCCGGTGCAAGCGATGCACGACGAGAGCACCCGCCTCGTCGAAGTAGAGGGTCGAGATGGCCCCGTGCCCCGTGTTACCGAACACGCATCGCACCCCGCTGGGGCGCACGTCGACGTAGACCAGGTCGTCGGAGGTATCGGCCGCCCAGGCGAGGTGCACGGTCGGCCCTGACGCGACGAGGTTTCCCTGGCTTTCCTCCCCGGCGATGCGCACCGCGCTCGCATCGCCGGGCGCCGACGCGGTCACATCGAAGGCGCCCAAGTCCTGGCCACCGGCGACGTGAACGACGTACCGGGTGGCCGCCGGGAGCAGCGCCGGTTCGGCGGCTCGGGCATAGACGACGCCGCTCACAACGTCGGTGACGTCGGGAAGCCGGCGCGGCAAGAGGCGTGTTTCGAGGCCGCCCGCTTCGAGCGAGACCGCCCCCACGTCGACCAGCTCGACGACCGGCGCGGGCTCACCGCGCGCGAATGCCCCCGCGAGCGACGTGACGCTCGCGCATACCCCGCGTGCGGGAAGCTCCGGCGCGGCCCCGATGGCCCTCAGCGCGTCGTCGACCGATGCGCCCGCGGCGATGCGGACGAAGCGCGCGCTCGCCTCGGCCCGCGAGCCCTCGGTCGCGCCGACGCTGCGCTCGACGACGACGACCGCGCTGGTCGTCGTGGCCGCCTCGGCGTCTCCCGCGGTGCCCATCGCGTTGCCAGCGCAGCCGGTGGCGGCGGGCACCATGAATGAAAGCACGAGCGCAGAGCGACGCATCACTAAGCATACAACGCTAATCGGCGGCGCCCGCCGGGGCAAGGAGGCAGAGCTTCAGGAAGCCATTTCTGGTACCAGCCGGTGGTGGCCGGGCCTCCTCACCTCCTCCCTCTTGACGTCCTCGCTCTGGCGGCGTTCTCCCCGGAGCTTGCCGGTCTCCGGCCGCACATTGTCACGTCGGCCACGTCGGCCACGTCGGCCACGTCGGCCACGTCGGCCACGTCGGCCACGTCGGACGGACCGGGCCCGCAGGGCGAGGCGATCGACGGCTACGTCGGAACGACCCGCATCGCAGCCCGCGTCGTTGGAATCGGCCTACCCATGGCGGCCGTGGGGGCCGCGAGGCTCATCAGCGAGTTACACCCGCGGGCCGTTATTGCAGTGGGAACGTGCGGCGCGTACGCGGGTTCCGGCCTTGCCATCGGCGACGTCGTCGTGGCGCGGCGCGTTCGACTGGTCGATCCAGGGGCGCTGGAAGGCCAGAGCCAGTTCCCGCACCCGATGCGAGTCGAGTCCGACGCCCACGGGCGGATGGCGAAGGGCATCGCGCGCGCAACGGGGGCGAAGCCCGCCGACGTCGCGACGACGCTGGCCATCACCGTGGATGACGCTTCGGCGGGCCGCATCGTTCGAGCAACGGGCGCCGCGGTCGAGCATCTAGAGGCGTACGGGGTGGCCGTCGCTTGTGCGTCGCTCGCCACTCCTTTCGGGGCGATCTTCGGGGTCGCGAACTTCGTCGGCGCGGGCGCGCGCGAGCAGTGGCGCCTTTATCACCGCGACGCCGAGGCGCGTGCCACGGACGCTGTTCTGCGCTGGCTTCGGCACTCGCCGCAGGACTTCAGCCCCGAAGCAGCTTGAAGGCGTGGTTCCAGGTTCCGGTGCGCGCCCCCTGGAGCAGCCATAATAAGCACATGGGCTCGAGCAAGCGGGCTCCTTCGATGCCGCCGGTGTCGATCGGATCGGGCCAGCCGAAGTCTCGCAAGATCTGACCGACCGTTTTCTTGGCAGCTTCGTCGTTCCCGGCGATCCACATGTCGGGCGGTCCGCCCGGCAGCTTCGGATTGACCATGTAGGGGTTGCCCACGATATTGAAGCATTTCACGACGCGCGCCTTCGGCAGCCATCGCTGAACCTGCTCGCCGCCCGAGTCGGTATGGCCAAGCGCCAACCGCGGCGGGAAGCCCTGCGAAAAATCGAGAGGATTGGTCGCGTCGATGACGACCTTGCCGGCGAAGCTGTCCGGCCCGGCGAGGTCGAGGGCGCTTTTCGTGCCGTTCCACAGCGTCGCGAGCACGAGGACTTCGCCGAACTTCGCCGTCTCGGCAAACGTGCCTGCCGACGCGCGCGCGCCGTTCTCGCCGACCCACGTTTGGACTTTGTCGCTCTTCGGCTCTCGCGAGCCGATCTTCACGTCGTCGCCGCGCGCGACGAAGCCCTTGCCGAGGACGCGACCGACGTCGCCCGTACCGAGGATGCCGATCTTGGTTGGGTTCATGGCTGTACGATGCGAGCGCTCCTCCACACGTTGTGTCAAGCCGCGGACGGTGCTTTCGTAGCCAGGGATGGCACGGTAAGAAGAAGTCGTGCGCGGGTGGCGAGTGGCGTCGATGATCGGGCTTCTCGTCGCGTGCAGGAGCGACCCCCGCGATCGCTCGATTCCACCGGCCCCGCCGCCGACCGCGGCCGCGCCTTCGACCCCGCCGCCCCCGCCTCCTTCTTCTCCCGATCCTCTTCCCCCGAGCGCGGCCCCTTCCGCGCCGCCGATCCAAGCGCCTGCGGTTCTCGCGGACGCATCCGCCGCGCACTGTCGCGTGCTGCGAGGCCCGATCGAGCTCCCGCTCAGGGTACCCGCAGCACTCGCGATCCGCAGTGACGGGGTCGACGCGGTCTTAAACGAGAACGGGCATCCACGCGTCGTCTCGCTGACGGCCGGTCCGGTGTCCCTCGGTCCCGTCCCCGCGGGACGAGAGCCGTTCGAAGGCGACAAGGGCTCGGGTCTCGCGATCCCGTGTGCGGTCGCCGCGGCGCACATCTTCTGTCCCGATCGGTCGGGAGCGGTCTACCGCTCGACCCGCGGCGGGGCGGAGGATCACGTCGTCGCGAGCAGTCGTATTTCATCCCGCATTTCCGCCACGACGATCGGGGGCGCGCATGTCGCTATGGGGTACCTGGCGAGCCGGCAGACGTCCGAAGGATGGGTGAGTGAGGCGTGGCTCGCGGTCGACGATGATCCCCCGCTGCGAGTTTCTGAGGACGGCAGTGGGGCCACGGCGATTGCGCTCGCGCCGCGCGGCGCCGGGTCGCTGGCCTTGATGATCGACGCTCGAACGGCCTTGACGGCGATGCACGCGCGGACGATCGCGTACGACAAGGCCCTCCACTTGGGGGAGGACTCGGTCGTCTTCGTGGGCGGTCCTGGCGATCGACGCACGCGAGCGGCGTTCTCCGCGCCGCCAAGCGGGCCGGCGTGGTCGCTTCTGCCGATCGCGCGAGACGTGGGAAGCTTTGGCCTGGCCATCGTCCGGATCGACGAGCCCCCTCGCGTCGACGAGCCGGTCGTCTGGTCGATGTACCCCAACGGGCTCGACCCGGCACCGGTCGCCGCGGCGAGCAGCGAGCGCGGCTCGGTCACGTGGGTTGCGCGCGTTCGTCCGCGAGGGACCGAGCCATCGTCGCCGCGGGTGCTCGAGCTTGGCCAGATCGCGCCCGGGGGCGTCTTCGCGACGCGCGAGGTGTTTCCAACGACGGGAGACCCGACCGACGTCGGCGTCGCCGTCGACTCCTTCGGTGCGCTATGGCTGGCTTGGGTCGACAGCGGCGGCAGTTGGTTGGAGCGGCTTCTCTGCCGCTGACCGCAACCGTCAAGCCGCAGGCCGGCCGCTGGACGCGAGTTTCGATTGCTCTCCGCATGCTATCGAATAGGACCCCATGGCCGCCGCCGACCACCGACACCATCATCACGCGACGCGCGCCTACTACGACGAGTTCTCATCGCGCTACGAATCCGAGCGCCGGCCAAACCTCCCCGACGGGTACCACGCTCTGGTGGACGACCTGGAAGTCGATCTGGTCGAGCGCTACGGCGTGGGAGGGGACGTGCTCGAATGCGGTTGCGGAACCGGGTTGCTCCTGGAGCGGATCGCGCGTTTTGCGCGCAGCGCGAAGGCGATCGATCTGTCGCCGGGGATGCTCCAGCGCGCGCGGGCGCGGGGGCTCGACGTGCAGGAGGCGAGCGTCACCGCAATCCCGTTTCCTTCGGACAGCTTCGACGTGACGTGCGCTTTCAAGGTGCTTTCTCACGTGCCGCAGATTGGGCGAGCTCTCGCCGAGATGGCGCGTGTCACGCGTTCCGGTGGCGTGGCCATCGCAGAATTTTACAACCCTTTGAGCCTTCGAGGGCTCGTCAAGCGCATCGGGCCGGCCCAGCCCATCTCGCACCGCGCCCGAGAGAGCGACGTGTACACGCGATTCGACGCGCCATGGGTCATTCCGCGTCTGCTGCCTCCCACGCTGAATATCGAAGCGGTGCGCGGCGTTCGCATCGTCACGCCGAGCGCCGGTGCGATGCGCCTGCCGGGCGTGCGTGATCTGCTTCGCAAGATCGAATGGAGGCTCGCGGACACCGCGGCCGCGTTCTTCGGCGGATTCTACGTGGTGGTCCTCCGAAAGAGCGTGGACGGCTAGACTGCTCGCCCGGCGCGGGAACTTCAGGCTAGAGCGTGTCCAGCGCGTTCCTCAGTCGTTGGGCGACGCTCGGTGCGTTCCCTTCGTCGTGCTTGAGGTAGACGAACGCCTCGGTCCAAGGCTGCGATCGAATCTTCTGCGCCCAGCCGGCGATGAGATCGCTCGGGTACTCGTCGCGCCGCAGGCGCACATATCCCCAATCCGATGTTGCGACCAAGGGCGACGCGAGCGCCTCCCCTTCGGCGACGCATAGGGCTGCTCGGTGAGCCCGGAGCGCTTCGAAGACGTCGTCGTCGAACCAGGACGGATGGCGGAACTCGACGGCGATCCGGGGCCGCTGGGGCAGCGCGACGGTTTCCTCCAGGAAGGCGATCAGACGAGGCGTGTCTTTGCGCAAAAACGGAGGCAGCTGGAAGAGAACCGGTCCGAGGCGAGGCCCGAGCTCTCCCGCCACTTGCAAGAAGGTCGCGATCGGTTGGCCCGCGTCTTTCAGCCTTGCGACGTGCGTGATCCGTTGCGGGGCCTTGAGAGCAAACGTGAACGTGTCCGGCACCTCGGACGCCCAACCGCTGACGAGCTTGCCCGTCGGCATTCGATAGAAGGTGTTGTTGATCTCGACCGTGGGCAGGTGCTCGGCGTAGTAACGAAGGAACGCGCGGGCGGGGAGGTCCTGGGGATAAAAGGCCGGTTTCCATTCCTTGTAGGAATAGCCGCTCGTGCCGACCAAGACGCGCATCGCGCGTCAGGGTACACGATCTCGCATCGGACCCCCGCGTGCACGGCGGCCTGCCGGCCCGGCAGTCCGCGTGTGGCCTCGCGATTCTTCCTTTTTCCGGGGGCCGCGCGGTAAGCTGTCGTGCGTGACGGACGATCCGAAGACAAGTAGGCGCGGTGTGATGAAGGCCCTTGTAGTGGGCGGCGGAGCGGTGGGATGCGGGGCGGTCGCTGTGCCGACCGTGCGCTTCCTCATCGCCCCGGCGCGCGGCGCCGGCGATGGAGGCCGCTGGATTCGCGCAATACGCCTCGATGCGTTGCCTCCCGGCGAACCGAAGCGCGTGGCGATGATCGCCGATCACCGCGACGGCTGGACGCTCGAGAAGGCCGTCGAGCTCGGCGCGGTCTGGCTCGTGCGAAACGGATCCGACGTGCTCGCCTGGAGCGTCACCTGTCCACACCTCGGCTGTGCGATCGGCCGCAGCGCCAGCGCCCCGGGCTTCTATTGTCCCTGCCACGATTCGTCGTTCGACCCACAAGGTCATCGGCAGACGGGGCCGTCGCCGCGCGACCTCGATTCGCTGGCCACCCGCGTCGAGGACGGTGTGGTCTTCGTGGAGTTCAAGCGCTTCCAGCTCGGAATGCCTGCCAAGGTGTCGGTCGGTTGAGCACCGTGAGCGGGCTTCGCAATTTGGGAGAGTGGCTGGACGAGCGGGTCGGGTGGCGCGCGTCGCAGCGGGCCCTTCTCGATGGGAACGTCGTCCTCGGCGCCCCGTGGTCGTCCGCGCTGGGCGCGTCGGTCGGAGCGTGCTTCGCCGTCCTGGTGGTGACTGGCGTGGTCTTGATGACCGCTTATGCACCGTCGCCGCAGTCCGCCTGGGCCAGTGTGCATTACATCGAGTACAAGCTCGCCGGCGGCTGGATGCTCCGCGGGATGCACTTGTGGGCGTCGCAAGCGCTCCTCTGCCTGTCGGCGCTGCACGTCGCACAGGGCGCGTTCGTCGGCAGCTACCGCAAGCCGCGCGAGATTGCCTGGTGGCTCGCGCTCCTCGTGGTCGGGCTCGCCGTGGCCGAGGCCATCACCGGCGGTCTCTTGCCCTGGGATCAGAAGGGCTGGTGGGCGCGCGTCGTCGAAGGCAATATCGTGGGGCTGGCGCCCGTCGCAGGCCCGTTCATTCAGCAGCTGATGCTCGGCGGCAGCGAGCTCGGAGCGCTCGGCCTCGCGCGCATGTATGCCGTGCACGTGGTCGTCCTGCCGCTCGTGATCGGCGCGATCCTGTGGGGCCGTGGCAAGCTCGTGCGGCGCCACGGCTGGACCGAGCGCACAACGGCCGGTGGGACGTACCGAGATCTCCTTCTCCGCGAGGCGGGAGTCGCCGCGCTGGTCGTCATCGCGCTGTCTGTGCTCACTCTGGCTACCCGGGGATCGTCGCTCGACGCCCCGGCTGACCCCATGAGCGACTACCCGGCGCGACCCGAGTGGTTTCTGCTCACGATGTTTCAATTGCGAAAGTTCTTCCACGGCCCCCTGGAGTTCTGGGGGACGTCGCTTCTTCCGGCCGCCGCGGGCGGCTATCTCGCGATCCTTCCGTTCCTTGATCCCCCGCCGTCCGGAGATGCGCGGTCGGCCATCGCGGCGCGCGATCGCAGGCTGATCGTTCTGGCACCGGTCATCGCGATCTTTGGGTGCGCGGTAGCTCTGGGGGTCGTCGCATGGCGCAAAGATTCGCACGACGGGCATTTCGCCAAGCAGCTCGCGCGAGCGGACGCCCTCGCGAACGCCGCGGTGAACCTCGCGATGAACGGCGTACCGCCGGCGGGCGCGCTCGACATGGTGCGGCATGATCCCGAGATGCGAGGGCGCGATCTGTTCGAGCGGCACTGCGCGAGCTGCCACGTACTCGGCGACCTCGGCGACCCGCAGAAGGCGACGGCCCCGACGCTCGATGGCTGGGGCACGCCTGAGTGGATCGCGGCGATGATGCACGACCCCGATGCCCCGCATTTCTTCGGGACGGGGCCCTACAAGGGCGAGATGCCCAGCGTCGACGTTCGCCCGAAGGATTTCCCGGCGCAGCAGCCATGGAAGCCCATGTTGAAGACCGACGGCGACAAGCGGGCGATCGCGATGTTCCTGGCTTCGCAAGGGGACGAGCCCGGCGATGCGACGAAAGACGTCGACCCGGGCACGCGAGCCGCAGCGGAGAAGATCGTCGCCGAGCGCTGCACGTCGTGCCACCTTTACAAAGGTACCGGGGACGACGACGGTACTGGAAACGCGCCGGAGCTGTGGCACTACGGTTCCATCGCGTGGACCAGGGCCCAAGTCGCCAATCCGTCTAGCGAAGCCACCTACCGCAAGGAAGCGCTCGACGAAGAGAAGAAGAAGCACATGCCGCGCTTCGACTCGGATCTGTCGGAGGCCGACATCGACCTCGTCGCGCGCTGGACGCGAGCGCATGCGAGAGCCACGCCGGCGTTGAGATGAGTTGCGCGGGCCCCCTTCGCGCCACACGTTGCCTTCATGAGTAAGACCCGACGGGAAGTACTGGAGGATTCGCGCCGCAAGGGGGTCGTGGCGGGGGCGGCGACCGCCGCCACGGTGGCGCTCGGCGCTGCCGTGAGCTTGCCGGTCGCGGTGGTCGCAGCCATCCCGACGGCCTGGCTGGGTTGGCGGTGGTGGAAGCACCGCGCGGAGAACGGCATCAAGTTCTGACGGGGCCAAACTCGGCCCTGCGGCGGCGTTGAAACGTCGGGGGCGGCTCTGCCAGCCGTCGTGACGGGTGGGAGCATTTGCGGCCATCGGGTAGTCACCGGAGTTGACGATCCTTGCGCCGACCGCTTGCAATTAGGGAAATGCAATTCCCCACACCGGTGCCAGATGAGTTGGCGCCTTCCCCCGCTCGATGGCCAGGATGCGCCTCCGAGCCACTCGAGCCAGCGGGCGAGGGGGCGACTTCGACGGTCTGGCGGGCGCGCCACATCCCGACGGGGCAGACCGTCGCTCTGAAGGTGGCAAAGGGACCGGGAGCCCCCTCGGAGGCCGTCGCGCGGGAGGCGACGCTCCTGGCGCGCGTCGGGAGGCGTTGGGGTCCCGCCCTGGTCGAAGCAGGACCGGGCTTTGCTGCGATCGAGTGGGTCGAGGGGTATCGCCTCGTGCCGGCCTCGGCCAACGATGCGTTTCCTGGCGACCGGGAACGGCTCGCCGCGATCGTCGCTCATGGCGTGGGGCGGGCGCTCGAAGAGCTCCATCAGGCTGGCGTTCGTCACGGGGACGTGAAGCCCGAAAACATCCTGCGCGCGACCGCGCGTCCCGAGCGCGACGCTGCGGACGACCGCGGGGCGACGCTCATCGACCTCGGGCTCGCCACGGGCCTCGATGCGGGCGCGCTCGGCGGCACCCAGCGGTATGCCGCTCCCGAGCTGCGCGAGCGGGGTGCCGCCGGGGTCGCGGCCGATCTGTGGGCGCTGGGCATCGTGCTTGCGGAGCTCATGGATCCGGAGGTCGGACGGGCGGCCGATCCCCGCGGCGCGATTCTCGAGGCGTGGAGCACCTCGAAGAGCGAGCCCGCGCGCTGGGCGCATGCGCTTGTCGCAGTGGCACCGGGCGGTCGACCGAGCGCGGCCTGGGTGGCTGGTCGCGCCTCCAAGTGGCTCGGGCTCCGGCCGGACGAACACGAGCGGAGCCTAGCGCGCGTCGACCGCGTACGGCGCGCGTACCTTGTGGAGCGCGGCCGCGACGTGAGAGTGGGTGCGGTCGTTTCGCGCTCGATCGCGGAGCCCGCCCGGGGCTGGCTCGAGGGGGCCGTGGCCTGGGTGGAACGCCTCGCGGGGGTTGGCACGCCGGGGGCGGAGCCGCCGCGCTCGATCGAGCCCCTCGGAGCGGTCCGGCGGGCGCGCTGGCTGGTGTCGCTTGTCGGCCCGAGCGCGGCATCATGGCCAACCGGGACCGGCGACAGCGGGGAAGGGGAGCTCGTGGCTCGCGCCGTCGAGCTGGCGCGAGGCCGCGACCCGTCGTCTTGGACACTCGAAGACGTGCTCGGGCCCGGCTCCGTGACCCAGCCGACGTGGGACGCGGGATCGGGCGACGATCGGACCGCGAGGCTCGTGCGCGAACTCGCGCGCTCGGCGCCCAATCCGGAAGCGCTGGCGATCGCGGAAGACGACCTCGCGGCGGGCCGCGCTCCGACCACGCTCGCCGTGCAGCTCGCGTCGGCCCTCGTGCGAGCCGGGGAGGCCGGGCGAGCGCTGGCGGCGATCGCCGAAGCGACGGGGGGTGAGGTAGACGCACTGCGAGCTGAGATCGCGCGCCGCTGCGGAGACGTGGCAGGCGCGGAGCAAGCGGCGCGTAGCGCCATGCAGTCACCCGAGGCCCCGAATCGTTGGCGTGCCCAGGCGACCTTGGCGCGCTTGGCGTGGGATCTCGGTGATCTCGATGAAGCGGAGAAGCGTATCGATGGCGCTCGGGGCCCGGCGGCCGCAGAGGTGCGGGCCCTCATCGCCTGGCGCCGTGGAGCTCATACGCTCGGCCTGGGAGCGATCGAGCAAGCACTGGCCGAGCCGCAAGATGCCGACGCGCTTGGCCGCCTGGAGGCCGTCCGCGGCTTGCTCGAATGGGCGCGCGGAAGCTCGGCCGCGGCGCTGGTCGCGTTCGGCCGTGCCGTAGAGCTGGCGACGCGCGCGGGCGCCGTTGTCGACGAGGCGACGTACCTGACCAGCGAAGCGGCCGCGGCGACTGACGAGGGCGACGTCGCGCTCGCCTTGGCGAGCGCAACGCGGGCGGCGTTGCTTTGGGAGAGGCTTGGCCGGCCAGCTCAGGCGGCGCGCGCATGGCTCGACCGCGCGAGCATGCTCGTGACCGTCGGAGCGGCCCACGCGGCCAACGAGGCAGCAGAGGAGGCGCGCGCCCGCGCGCTCGAGTCGTGCGATCTGCACGCCGAGGCGTTCGCGCGCTTGGCGCAGGTCGAGGTTCGGGCGCCGGGCGACGAGTTAGCCCGCTCGTGGGTCATCGAAATCGACGAGCGACTGCGCGAGGCAGGGCCCGACGATCGGACGCGCGTGGCGGCTCGAATGCTCGTGTGGGCCCCGGACCGCATCGACGACGTCCGCATCGTCGCCGCAGACGCGGCGGTCGGAGCGCTTCCACCGGTCACGCGTTGGGAATGGTGGGGCGCGCGTGCGTCGGCAATCCTCGCGGGGCGTACGACGGACGCCGACGGCAGCGTGCTTTCGGCCTTGGGCACGCTCATCGACCTCGCCGCGCCACTGGGATCGCGAGGCCCCGCCCTCGACGCCGCTGTACGGCTCGCGACCGATCGCGGGGATGGTGACCTCGCGCGGCGTTTCGAAGTGGCTCGCCTCGCTCTGGCGCGCGCGTTGTGGGCGGGCACCCCGCCCGAGCACCGCGAGTCGCTGACGTCGGTCGGGTGGGCGCGCGGTTCGGCGGCGGAGGCGGGGGACGTGGGGTTCGTGCCGGCGCAGGTTGCACAGCTCGAGTCGATCGTCCGGGCGCTGTCGACACGCGACCGCTTGCGTCCTCTGCTCGAGCAGGTGCTGGACACGATGATCCTGTGGACCGGGGTCGAGCGCGGTCTGCTCCTTCTTCGGGCCCCCGATGGCCGCCTCGTTCCGCGCGCGGCCCGCAACCTTGCGGGGCGTGACTTGACCGGCGAACAGCTCGCCCTGTCGCAGACGATCGCGCGGCGCGCTCTCGAGGCGGGCGATGCTGTGGTCGCAACCGATGCATTCTCGTCACTGGGCGACCTGCACGCGAGCGTTCACGCCCTCAAGCTCCGAAGCGTGCTGGCCCTCCCCCTGATCGCGCGCGGCGAGGGCTTGGGGGTCGTTTACTTGGACGATCGGGGGCGCAAAGGGGCGTTCGGCCCGCGCGAGCTTGCCTGGGTGCGTGTCGTGGCGTCGCAGGCGGCGATGGCGATCGCGGACGCACGCGATGCTGTGCTGCTGCGCCGAGCGGTGCGTCGCGCTGAGCGCGCTCGGGCGCGTCTCGAGGCCATGCTTCGCGAGCGGGAGGCCGAGCTCGACGTGACGCGGACACAGCTCGAGCTCGCGCACGACGGCCGCGAGACCCGCTTCCGCTATGACGAGATCGCCGGCCGGAGCGAACCGATGCGCGATCTCCTGCGCCTACTGGATCGCGTGACGGCAAGCGATGTCCCCGTGCTCGTCGTGGGCGAGAGCGGCACCGGCAAAGAGCTGGTCGCGCGGGCGATCCACATGAACGGCGCGCGATCGCGCCACCCATTCGTCAGTGAGAACTGCGCAAGCGTTCCCGAGACCTTGCTCGAATCAACCCTCTTCGGGCACGTGAGAGGGGCGTTCACCGGAGCATCGACGACGCGCGCGGGGCTCTTCGATATAGCCCACGGGGGAACGCTCTTTCTCGACGAGATCGGCGAGATGTCCCTCGCCATGCAGGCCAAGCTCTTGCGCGTGCTGCAAGATGGCGAGGTGCGCGCTGTGGGCAGCGAGCGGGCGCGAACAGTGGACGTTCGAGTGGTTGCTGCGACGCATCGCGATCTGGAGGCGATGGTCGCGGCCAGCACGTTCCGGGAGGACTTGTTCTACCGCCTGAACGTCATCACGTTGCGCGTTCCGGGGTTGCGCGAAAGAGCCGAGGACATTCCGCTCCTCGTGGAACACTTCGTCCGCAAGCACGCCCAAGGCCGCCCCGTAAAGGTGACGCGTGCGGCGATGGCGAAGCTGTCGAGCTTCTTCTGGCCGGGCAACGTTCGACAGCTCGAAAACGAAGTGAGGCGAGCGCTCGTTCTGGGCGACGGCCGAATCGATGTCGACGAGCTGTCCGGCGAAGTGGTGCGCGGGGGGCCCGGCGCTGCCCGAGGCGCAGGGTCCGACCTTCGATCCCGGGTCGACGCCCTCGAGAGCGAATTGGTGGTCGAAGCGCTGGCCAAGACCCGCAACAATCAGACCCGTGCCGCACAGCTTCTCGGGGTCTCGCGCTTCGGGCTGCAAAAGATGATGAAGCGCCTGCAGATTAAGCAAGAGACTTGAGCGCGTGGAAGGGCCCGCCGACGCGGGTTGCAGACGAGGGAATCTTTCAGTAAAGACTCCGCCTTGCCCCATTCTTGGGGCTGTAGCTCAGATGGGAGAGCGCTTGCATGGCATGCAAGAGGTCACGGGTTCGATTCCCGTCAGCTCCACGAGAAATTACCGAGAAAAAGCGACTTTTTCGGCCTCGGCACCATCGCTTGCCCCATCCTTGCCACGGTCGTTCAGGAGCGCGATGGCGCTCGCTCGGGCCGCGGGGGACAGGTGCATGTAGCGAAGGGTGGTGGTCAGGTTTGCGTGTCCGGCCAGTTCTTGGATCGCCTTCGCAGGCGCGCCCTTCATGGCCAAGTGCGAGCAAAAGGTGTGACGCAAGATGTGCGCGTTTCCGGTTGCGGGAAGCCCGGCTCGCCGTTGCGCACGTTGAATCCAGTCCCGCAGCGAGTGCCCGGCCACGGGCAAGCCATTGTCGAGCGTGAGGACGCGTTCGCCGCGCAAGTGACGGTGCTTCTGGAGTGCAGCGAAGAGAGCCTCGGTCATTGGAACGATGCGGCCGCGACCGCCCTTCGGCGTGCTCACGACCCCCTTCCAGTCTGATTGCTCGACTCGGATCTGTTCGCGAGCGAAGTCGACATCGCACCGACGCAGCGCGCAAATCTCGCCCCGTCGGAGTCCTGCGTCGCCGCCCAGAAGGATGGCGACGGACGTGCCGGTGTCGACCTTGGCCGCCGCTTCCGTGAGCCGCGCGTATTCGGAGAACTCGTAGAACTCCGGAACGACGTTGCTCACCTTGTAGAGGTCGATCGCGCAGGGCACCGTCGCGATGACCTTCCACCTGACCGCAACGCGGAGGACGTTGCCCAGCACGGCGAGGACGTTGTTCGCGGTCTTGCGCTCGCGATGAGCCAAGGCCGTTTTGAGTGCTTGAACGTCTTCATCCGTGATGGCGTCGAGCCGCTTGTGTCCAAGCCTCGGAACGAGGTGCTGCTTGAAAATGGACTCCTTGGCCGCGATGCTCGACGCCTTCTCTCGGTTCGCTCTCGAGTAGTTGTCGATATAGCGGCCCTTGAAGTCGATGAGCGTGGGTACCTCCTTGCGTTCGGGGGGAGGGGAGCTGTCAGCCTTGCCCGCTCGAAGCAAGGTGCGCTCCCTTTCCTCTCCCCAGCGTTGCGAACCCGTCTTCGACGCCACGGGCGAGCGGACGCGTTCCCTGTAGACGGAACGGTCCTCAGGCCAGCGGAAGCGAATTTCGACCATGAAACGGCTGTTCTTTTCGTACGTTCGGACCATCGTCGGTTTACTTTCCGGCGACGGCGCTGCTCTTTTCGTCCAGCGCTCGAAGTAGCACGTCGCGCCGGACGAGCACGCGCCGGCCGAGGCGCACCACGCCGGCGAGCTGCTCGCGTTCGACCATGCAATAGACCGCCTTGGGGGTGGTCCGCAGCAGTTCGGCCGTCTCTGCGACCGTCATGAACGTCGTCATGCGCGGCCCGTCACTAGCGTCTGCCGCCTCGCGATTCGACGAGTCTCGCGTCGATGCACTCTCGGGTCGGCAGCTTTGGCCACACGATTCGCGGATATCGCTCTCCCATTGTCCGTGGTCCTTTGGATCAAAACGTTCCGTGAGCCTGGCTCTCGGCGGTACTTCCGTGGACGGGTGGACGGATCGATTTGCTCATGGGCGGGTGGATGGGGGTCAATGGCACCTCGGGACACAGCGATGTCGAATGCTTCGGACTACCGAATTGCCGGATGGGCAAAGGGGATGCCGCGCCGCCTCGGCAGCCCGCCCAGCGTCTTTCCCCCTGTTTTCGGCTTCCGCGCCTA